>Ga0316203_1001275_pt1 | contig 19077 bp, 20 predicted proteins | sample 6monrhotite_MG_FD_204940 | JGI IMG/M metagenome (GOLD analysis project Ga0316203, IMG submission 204940) | Microbial mat bacterial communities from mineral coupon in-situ incubated in ocean water Damariscotta River, Maine, United States -... | ecosystem: Environmental > Aquatic > Marine >... | reverse complement strand
TTTGAGCTTATTTTGAATGGCTATTTAGCTTGTGTTATTGCTTTATTTTATATTGCTTTATAAGCGAGTGCTTTATAAGCGAGTGTCCTAGTTAACTGCCTTATTTAAAATTATCTCTTAATCGTTTGTTCTTTAAAAAAAAGACACACTCACCCAAAGCCCTGTTATCGCAACAGGGCTTTATTTTTTAGCGGCTATTCACTCAATATTGGCTCTGGAAAATGAGCAAGATCAATAAGGAGAAAAGCAACTTTAAGAAAAATTAAAAAGAGTGGTAAACTAATGATATCAGCAGAAAGAAAAGGTGAATTAATCATGACAGTTATCAACTATGCACAAGCATTACATCAAGAAATAGAGCAAACGCCACAGGAATATTTAGGTGCATTATTGAACATTGTTCATACATTTAAAGAAAGCGTTACAGAAAAACCTGTATTAGATGAAGCAACACGACTAGCGTTAGCAGAAGGCCAAAGACAAGCCGATAATGGTCAATTTGCCAGTGATGATGAGGTGAGTAACTTCTTCAAAACATGGGACGTAGATGCTTAAGCTTAAATGGACACAGGCTGCATTACACGACATGCAAGAAACAGTTGATTATATTAACCAGCGTAATCCGCAAGCAGCCAAAGGCGTTGCAAAAAAGTTTCACGAAGCGAGCCTTTTATTACAAGAAATACCCAGTTTAGGGCGAGAAGGCCGCTATCCTGATATGCAGGAATGGGTAGTAAGTGCTATTCCTTATACACTTTGGTATCGAGTTAATCACGCAAAAAACACATTAGAAATATTACGTGTTTTACATGACGCAAGACAAAGACCATCAAAGTCTTAACTATCTTAAAATTAAATTAAGAGTAGAGGCTGATACCAGTCACGTAGTCGTGTTTGGCGTGGACATATCGAGAGCCTTTAATTAATTCAGAAATTCAGCATTATAAAAATGATTTGAAGTATGGTTTCTTTAACGGTGCAAAATATTAACCGTATATTTACCTCATATTTTAATATGAAGCTTACTTTAGGATGAATATGAAAAAACTATTTTTATTTATTATTTTAGTCAATCGATTTTGGGCTATAGGCAGTAGTGAAGCAAATAAAACAGGGCGAGGCAAATCAGCTCTTACTACTATTGTAACAGCTTACTTAATAGGTGGATTATTGAATTCGATGCTAGTTACTCATTTACCATTAAAAGATATTTTTGGTGGAAATAAAGAATTTTTCATATTTATTGTATTAATTGTTTTAGCTACTATGATTTTTGCACCGATTTTTTATATTAAAAAACAATTTCCAAATGAGTTAATCGCTGAAAAAGTGGCTCAACCTGATTATGAGGCAAAATATAATAAACCGATAAATCATTTTTTAGTCTTATTGTTTGATGTCGGTGGTTTTATTGTATTGTTTTTGTTACCGAGATGGCTGAGTTAGCTGTGTTCAAGGAGTCAAATTAACTTGATCTTAGATCTTTAAAACAACCTCTTAATATTAAGTTGTTAAAAAAAAGACACACTCACCCAAAGCCCTGTTATCGCAACAGGGCTTTATTTTTCATACTAAATTTAAATTTGCTTTGTGTATCTTTTGGGATACAATTAATTTATGCGAGAGATGAAGAATACAATAAACGAATACATCGATGATTCAGGTAAGAGCCTTTATGCCGATTGGCTGAAGAACTTAAGAGACGCTAAAGCAAAAGCTAAGATCATGATGCAAGTCGATAAAATGGAACTTGGCTTATTTGGCGATGTTGAACCGATAGGTGAAGGGCTAAGTGAACTTAGGCTTCATTATGGGCCGGGTTATCGGGTGTATTATGGTAAAGAAGGCCAACAAGTGTTTTTGCTTTTATGTGGTGGTGATAAATCCACACAGTCTAAAGACATTAAGAAAGCAAAAGAATGTTGGAAAAATCATAAGCGGAGAAATAAAAATGACGCGTAATGTAAGACAAACTCACAATGAGTTGCTACGTGATCCAGAAGTAGCAGCAGAATATTTAAGCGAAGCGTTTGAAGACGGTGATGCTTCTGTCATTTTAATGGTATTAAGAAACATCGCTGAAGCTCAAGAAGATGGCATCAGTGGTCTAGCTGCTCGTTCTCACTTAGGGCGTGAAAGTATGTATAAAATGCTCTCATCTACTGGTAATCCTAAGTTAACAAGCTTTACTCAAGTAATTCATGGCTTAGGCTTAAAATTAAGAGTAGAAGCTGATAAAAGCCACGTAGCAGTTTAATAATTAATATGGGTATTTAGAAGTGGAAGACGAAGCATTTGAGCAGTTATTAGAAAGCGTTAATCAGGCTGATGATATTATGAAGGGTAGGGCTGTAGCTAGTAAAACTAATATTTTAGATGCCATGTTTGAAACTACTGAAGGCTTGAATGACGCAGGAGTGATGAGAGATAGCAAATTAAATGAGTTTAAAGTGCTGTGTTCTGAAAAGGTTAAAAAAGGAAGTAGTAATTGATATTGAGTTCTCAAAAATAGATTAGTCTAGCCAAAGGGTGACGCCGATGCATTTGGCAATGCCTTTGGTAATTCGATTGTAGGGCATATTCAACAAAACTATAACCAGCATTTAGCAGAGCAAAAGAAGATCAGCAATGGTTTAAATTAAGCAGGGCGCAATGTAGTAAAAAATTTAAATCCGAATTTGTCAATGTAACTTTATCCGATCGACAAATACGTGCAGTTGATGATCGTGCAGACATTAATGTTGATGCCACTAATGCAGATTATCGAAATGATTTAGCGATCAAAACACAGCAAGCGACAATCCCGATAAATACCTAAATATCACGGTCGTTATATTTTTATCATCATATTATCTATTTATTACAGCTTTCAGTTATCGCCATTAACTTCTTGGCATAACAAATACCGCAGTGGTTAACGCTGGCACTGAAAATTCACTTTGATCTGCTTTACTTTGTTTAACTACGTTATCCACACCATTTTTTTGTACAGGATGAAGTTGATATTTAAGTGAATTTTTGTAGGTAAAAGTTTGTGTTTCAGTTGTGGTGTTAAAAATAACGATCAAGCTTTTATAGTGTTTATCTTGTGATAATTTATCATCAAGCTTCATTACAATGAGCCCTTGTTTTTGGCCTTGTTGCTGGCCTTGTATTAAGTGAGTGCCAGTATTTAAAAAGCTGACTTGCGCGATAATATTTTGCGCCGTGGTTAGCCTAAAAAGTGGCGAGCTGGTGCGTATTTTTAGCATGTCATTAAAAACGTCACTGCTAAATTTAATCTGTTGTGGGCTTACGTGATCACGGCCTTGGTTGTTTGCGAGCACTTGCTTGATCAACGGCCAGTTAGCTTGATCTTTTTCGGCAGGTGGAAGGCCAACAGCGTAGTTATTGCTTTGCAGGGTAAAATCAATACGGTTAAACCAATCGCCGTAATCGTAACTGTCACGCAAAAACGATTTTGAACGCAATAGCTCTGTACCCATTTGTACAAAGGGAATGCCTTGCGCATACAGGGTGAACGCTAAACTTTGTAAATGCATACGTACTCGCTGATCACTGGTTAAATTAAAAGCATTACGATATTGATTGTTATCCCACAGCGTTTGGTTGTCGTGTTTAGACACATAATTAATCGTATCAGCGGGATCGTGCGCATAGCCTGTTGGTTGGTCACCATAAGGAATATCTTTGCCCAATACTTGTTGGTTGTCGCTGTTAATTAAAGGAAAGTTCGCTAAATTACCCGCTAAACCAATACGGGTTTGATCAGCAAGCAAATTATAATTGTCATGCTTGTTATTAAAAGCATGACTGTCGGCAAATTCGTTCGGCGCGGTGGCTAAACCATTCCCTAAACCTTGTGCTTTACGGATTTCATCACCTGACTTATTAAACCCAGAACCGCGTATCGCATCACGCAGGCGATCAGAATAAGTGCCAATTTCACTGCCGCCAAGCTCTAATTGGCTAGCTTGAATAAAGCGTTTATTGTTGGCTACTTCGCCAAAATTCCAACCTTCACCATAAAAATAAGTATCCGCATCAACTTTACGAACGGCAGCGCGCGCTTGTAACATTACCGCTTTGGGTTGATGACCCATTAAATCAAAGCGAAAACCGTCAATAGCATAATCACGTGCCCATGTTACTAAAGAATCGGTCATTAATTTTGCCATCATCACGTGTTCGGTGGCGGTATTATCACAGCAAGTCGAATGCTCTATTTCACCCGTTATTGGATTTAAGCGCTGATAATAATTAGGGACTATTTTATCTATCACTGAATGTTGGGCTAAACCGGCTTGATGAGTGTGGTTATACACGACATCCATAACCACGCGAAAACCTAAATTATGTAAAGACTGCACCATTTGTCGAAACTCAATAATACGCGCCATACCTTCTGGATTTTGTGCGTAGCTGCCTTCTGGTACGGTGTAATGATATGGATCATAACCCCAGTTATAATTATCAAAGGCACGTAATTCACTGATAAGTCGTTGTACTTTTTGCTGTGAGCGATCATTTTTTTGATACCCATTCAGTAAGCTGATCAAACTTTGCTGCGGATTGAAATGGCTTGCACACACGCTAGCCTTTGGCGCAAGGTGGCAAACTTTGGCGAGTGAGTCGTGCAGATCGATGGCTTTGCTTGGGTCTTCATTAACGGAGCCAAAATCAAAGGTCGGCAATAAATGAATAGTGGTTAATCCTGCTTTTTTAAGTGCTTTTAAATGTTTGATGCCAGCGCTGTTTGGTTCATTAAAAGCGCCATATTTACCGCGATGTTTTAGGTTGCTTAATGTGGGGTCGCTGGCGCTAAAATCACGAATATACACTTCATATAAAATGTTATCTTCAGCATTTTTAATCGTCGGTATTACTTGTGTTTGCCAACCTTGCGGTTGCGTATTGGTATTATTTAAATCTACTACTTGTGAGTATTCACTATTTACCGACAAGCTTAATGAATAAGGATCGGTCGTGGTTAACGTTTCAATTTTTTGTGATGCTGGATGATAAAGGGTTACTTGATATTGATAATAAGCCCCATCAAATTTATGTTCAGGATGAACGGTATTTAGCGGTGCCAAGGATGGCAAGGAGCTACCATGTTCATAATTAGTTAAAGTTGCTTGCCAAACGCCTGTTTTAGTGTCTTCTCTCATATTAATAAATGCTGGCTGGGCAGGTGTTTTAATAGCGTTATCGTTGTTATTATGGGCAGTAAATAATAAAACTTTTACTTGCTTTGCCGTTGGTGCCCACAGTTTAAAGGTAACCCCGTGCTTGGTAATAGTTGCCCCTAAATCGTTCACTTCATCGGCATCATCATTTGCCTGTGTATAAAGCGCATCAATAACCGCTGCGGTTTGCACATTAGATGTTTTTACTATGTTAAATGTTTGTGTTTTTTCTGCTGTTGTATTTATTTGGTTTTTAATTTTCGCCTGTTCAACCACAATTAACTGATTTTTAAGCCATGCTTTAATTTGTTTGTTCGTTAGATTCACTGAAAATGCGTGAAACTGATTTAAATGGGGAAATTTGGTTTTTAATTTTTCAGGAAAATCACTCGTCGTTAAAGGTGTCGTCGTTATTTTGTTATTTTCAATTTTAAACAAACTATATCGGTGTGCTGGATTATAGTTTGGTAACAATAATAATTTTGGTGTAACCCAATGCGCGGCAAAATCATGTTTATGATTAGTCGGTGCTAAGGTTTGATAGCTGCTTGAACTTACAGTTGTTTCAACTGCTGGTGAATGATGACAAGCCGTTAATAAAATACTACCGAGTAAAAAAAAAGCCAGATGCAGGTTTGATTTAAAAATAGGAATGGTTAGAGAGTTTATTTTCAACATAAATTTAATCGTAATAAGCAGTATTGTTTTAATGTACGTGGTTATTAATTAATAAAAAAGTGGCAAGCCTTTGCTGCATACGTATTCATTGTAGTGAGTTAATAATGAAATATAGTACAGATATTGTGGTTAAAATTTTAAAGAGTTTAGTGTGAATAACGTTAAAGTGCTGCCTGTAACTGCTTTTTTAGTTATTTTTATTATTTTGATTGTTTTTTATTCAAGATATTTTGTAACCACTATCGATATTTTTACGTATTCACTAAAAATGAATACGTATGCAATGAGTGTTTTTTAACAGAACTCCCTTTTATATTGGTAGTAGCTGCATAGTAAATGTGCGGATAAATTATCAGCTTTTATTTCAAACTAAACTCAATAATGTAAAAAATAAAACTGAAAAAATTAATAACTACACTTAATAAAACATAGATCAAGGACGATCCTGAGGGAAAACCATGTTGAAATTTAAACCAAGTAAAGTAACGCTAGCTTTGCTTTCTTGTGGTTTCATTGCTTTTGCGGGGCCCAGTTTTGCTCAGCAAAATAATGAAGTGCAAAAAGCAACACCAGTAGAAAAAAACAAAATAAAAGACAAAACTAAAGCTAAAAAAGAACAACAAATAGAAGTAATCGAAATTACGGGCTTTCGTCGTTCTTTAATCCAATCGATAAATCAAAAACGTTTTGCAGATACTGTTTCTGAACAGTTGTCAGCAGATGATTTAGGTGGTTTACCCGATGTTTCAATGGCCGATGCGCTAACACGTTTACCTGGTATTTCTGCTGTAAGAACGGGCGGACAAGCAGCTGAAATTAATATTCGCGGCATGTCGGGTGGTTTTGTTTCAACAACCTTAAATGGTCGTGAACAAGTATCAACCAGTGGTCAACGTAGTGTTGAATTTGATCAATACCCGTCTGAGCTTATTTCTTCGGCGGCTGTGTATAAATCGCCAAAAGTGTCTTTAATTGAAGGCGGTGTGGCAGGAACGGTTGAATTACAAACGGCAAGCCCATTAAAAAATGATAAAGATCACAGTTTTACTGCAAACGTTCGAGGTATGTATAGCGATTTAGCCAAAGACGTTCCTGATGCTAAAGCTGCAGGCCACCGTTTGAGCTTTTCTTATCAAGGTAAATTTAACGACGATACCATTGGCGTTGCTTTAGGTTATGCACGCTTGTATCAACCCAGTGCGACAACGCAATTTATTGGCTTAAATTATAGTAAATTAAGAGATGTTGACGGCTTGGCAGATGATACCAACGGGCCAACTAAAGATGATGGCGTTCATCTTGCGCAAGAATACATTAGTGAAGGTTTTGAATTACAACATAAAGGCGGTGAAGAAACCCGTGATGGTTATGTTGCTACGATAGAATGGCAACCAACCGATAACTTTAATTTAAAAGTAGATGGTTTTTATTCAAAATTTAACTCAAAAGAGTTTGCCCGCGGTTACCGCGTAAAACTTGACGGCTCTCAGGCCGCGATCAGCAATGCGGTAATTAGCGATAATTCAGTGATTGGTGGTACTTTTAATCGCACTTCAAACAGTTCAACTCGCATTGAAATTGTGAATGATGATAATAGTGATTTTGATAAAGTTAAAAGTTTAGGGATCAACGCTAATTGGCAGGCAACTGACAATTTAAATATGATTTTTGATGTGTCATATTCTTCTGCGGATTCTAATTTTAGAAATGGTTTGATTTGGGCATTAGTTTCTGAAGATGCCAACGCTGAACAACCTGTGTTTGATCGCAATGTTTCAATTAATTATTTACTTAACGGCTTAAATCTACCCGATATTGGTTTAAATCAAGCGGATGCTTTTACTGATTTAAACAAAGTAATGGTGAGTAAATACGGTATTTATCCTTATGTAAATTCAGATAAAGTAACGGCTTATCGCTTTGATCTTAAATATGATTTAGAGACTGACTTTATTAGTTCAATAGAGGCAGGAGTGCGTTACTCTGAACGTCGTTATGCGAATAATCGTTCGGTATTTGAATACGGCAGTGACAGTGGTTTTAGTGCCTTGCAACCACCACTTCATTTAACTGAAGATATGGTTAATGTAGTTGATTGGCAAGGTGATTTTTCATATTTTCCAAGTTATTTAGCACTTGATCAAGATGCGGTATTGGCGGCATGGTTTCCTAATGGTGTACCACAACCGGTACAAACTTGGGGGTCAACAGCTGGTGGCGTAATCAATAGTAATGATCCTAATGGTAATAATTACGACTGGACCATGAAAGAAAGTGGCAAAGTATTTGAAGATGTTTTCTCGTCATATTTAATGGCTAATATTGACACTGAGCTTGGTGGTATGCAAGTTACCGGTAATGTTGGCGTAAGAGTGGTAAGAACCAAACAGGCTTCTACCTCTTTGCAAGATGTTGGTGGTGATGTTGAATTAGGCGCGCAAAATATTACCGATGAAGTGGGTTTGGTTAATAATAGATATTTTCCCACCATTATCAGCGACACCTATACCGATGTTTTACCACAATTAAATTTGAACTTTAGATTGACTGATAGCGATCAAATACGTTTTGCCGCGGCAAAAGTGATGAGCCGCCCTAATATTGATCGTTTAGCGTCTAATTCTAGCATTAACGTGAATAAAGTAATCACGGATAACGGCACCTTTGGTGAAATTAGTGGTAATGCTAAAAACAGCCCACATCTAAAACCTTTTTATGCTAATCAATTTGATCTTTCTTATGAACGCTATTTTACTGAAACCGAGGGATCTTTGGTCGCAGCATTGTTTTATAAAGACATTAAATCAGCGGGTATTATTACGCAAACCATTAGCGAATATGATTTTGCGGGTAATGGCTTTGTTGTCCCTAGTGAATTTGTTGATCCGTTAAGTGGTGTACCGTTAACGATTAGAAATGGTAATTTTGAAACTGCTTTTAACGATGATAAAGGCGGTTATATTCGTGGTGTTGAATTAGCGTATACGCAAATATTATCCTTTTTACCGGGTGCTTGGTCAGGCTTAGGTTTTAACGCCAGTTATTCACATACCGAAAGTCAAATTCAGCAAATTTCATCACTTGGGCAACAAGATTTACCGATCTCTTTACCGGGTTTATCTGAAAATGTTTTACAAAGTACCTTATTTTGGGAATACCAAGGCTTTGAAACACGGGTGAGTGCACGTTATCGCGATAAATTTGTGTCAGAGCAGGTTGCTGTTGAAGCACAAACAGTAAATTACGATGCTGAAATGGTGGTTGATTATCAAGCGTCTTATCAAGTGAACGATAATCTAGGCTTTGTTTTTCAAATCAATAACGTTACCGATGAACCAACCAAAAGTTACTTTGGTGTGCAATCACAAACGGGTACTTTACAGTATTTTGGCCGTCAGTTTTTCTTAGGACTGACCTATTCGTTATAAGGTAATGCACCATGAATACAATAAATATGAAGAAAATAAATTGTGTGTTTTTAAAAAATAATGAATTAGAAAACAATATTAAAAATGCGAAAACAACAAATATAACGCTGGCTGTAGTCAATTTACAAAGCCTTCGGAGTCAAGACTATGTTTAATAAAAAGACTATATTTAGTCAAAAATCACTGTTTAATCAAAAATCCCTGTTTAGACTGTTAGCGATGGTCTGCTTTGCTACGGTTTTATCTGCTTGTGGCGGATCAGGAGCGACTACAGCAGGTAAAGTGCTACTGACTTGTGATGTACCAATGGTAGCCGATGCCGCTGGCACAACTTGTGTTGCGCCAGAGCCAATACAATGTCCAGCGCCTACAGTGCCAGATGCGTTAAATGAATCTTGTGTGGTTGGCGTTGATCCTAATGCGCCAGCACCGATATTTTTCCCAAGTGCTAATCAAGCGGTGCTTTACTATAACCGTGCTGATGGCCTTTACGATGAGTATAAATTACATAATTGGAATAGCCCTGAATGTAATGCTTATGCCGATGATTCGTTGGCACCAAGTTGGGATAATGGTTTAGCGCATACTGGTGTTGATCCTGTTTATGGGGCGTATTGGGTTTTAAATCTAAAAGCCGACTTTAATGAATGCGGACATTTTATTATTCATAAAGGTACTGATGATGCTGGTAAAGAGTTTGGCGGCGGTGATTGGAAAATGCCATTAAAACAAGATGATGCTACTTATCAACGGATGAATTTTACTTTTTCTGGAGTGGGATCTGTTTTTGAATACCCAGTAGTATCGTTAGGTAAACAACCTTTACAAATTAAAGATTTTGCTGCCCATTGGTTAGATACTGATACGTTTGTTTGGAATGTTAATAGTGAAGTTAGCAGTGTACAACTTCATCATGCAACCGCGGCGGGTATTGTTGCCGATGAAAATGATGTAGTTAGTGGTGAAAAAATTGCCCTTACGGCAACCGATTTAACTGACGAGCAAAAAACAGCTGCACCATTAGTAGCAGATTTGACGGCGTTTAAAGCTGATTTAACCTCAGAGCAAGCTAAAGCTTTAGCGAAAGAGCAACTTGTTTTAGTGGGATATAATGCCGATGGTGTTGCGATAGCAGCAACCTATGTGCAATCAGCACTGGCGTTAGATGCTTTATATACGCGTGGTGATAACGACGCCGATGAAGCAACCTTAGGTGTGGTTTATAACGATGCGGGCATTGCGGTAAATGTATGGGCACCAACGGCGCAAAGCGTTACGTTAAAAGTTTATGATGCCAGTAAAGCTGAAACGGCGAGTGTTGCGATGACTGAAAACAGCGCTACCGGTATTTGGTCGTATCAAGGCGATAGTTCGCTTGATCGTAAATTTTATCAATTTGAATTACACGTTTATCATCCACAAAATCAAGCCATTGAAACACTGCTTGTTTCTGATCCATCGTCTGTTAGCTTATCAACCAATGGCGAATATTCGCAATTTGTTAACTTAAATGATGACGATTTGAAACCTCAAGGTTGGGATGAGCAACAAGTGGTTACGCTTGAAAATCCAGAAGATGCCGTAATTTACGAAGGTCATATTCGTGATTTTAGTGTGTTAGATGAAAGCACCAGTGCGGCTAATCGTGGTAAATACATGGCCTTTACTGAATTAAATTCAATACCAATGCAGCATTTACAAAAACTTAAAGCTAACGGTTTAACTAATTTTCATATTTTGCCGGCTAACGATATTGCCTCAATTAATGAAGATAGTGATAAAGTGGTTAATATTACTGATACCGTTGCTGACTTATGTGCGTTAAATGCTAATGCGCCTGTTTGCGGTGTTGAAGATGCTAACGCCACAATTAAATCAGTACTCGAAAATTATAATAGCTTTAGTAATGACGCCGCTAAATTAATGAATGCGATGCGCGGTTTCGACAGTTTTAACTGGGGTTATGATCCTAAACATTTTAATACTCCTGACGGTAGTTATGCTTCAAACCCTGATGGCGTAACACGTATTAAAGAAATGCGTGCCATGGTTGAATCACTACACAGCATTGGTTTACGCGTGGTGTTAGATGTTGTTTATAACCACACCAATGCTGCAGGACTTTGGGACAATTCAGTTTTTGATAAAGTTGTACCGGGTTACTACTACAGTCGAGATATTGTTACTGGCAATATTAAGCAATCTACTTGTTGTAACGATACCGCATTAGAGCATCGGATGATGGACAAATTCATGGATGACTCGCTAGTAATGTGGGCAAAACAATATGGTTATGATGGTTTTCGCTTTGACATTATGAGCCATGGTTCAAAAGATCAAATGCTAGCTGCGCGTGAAGCGGTTCGTGCGGTTGACCCTGATACACAATTTTACGGTGAAGGTTGGGGACGTGAAGATCGTGGTTTTACTGCGGCGGATCAGTTCAACATGGCTGGCACCGAAATTTCGACTTTTAACGATAGATTACGTGACGGAGTTCGTGGCGCACAATTATTTAGCAATAACATCAGCGAAGATGGTCCGTTTATTCAACAAGATATTATTAAGTTGGGCATGGCAGGAACATTGGCTGATTATGTGTTAAAAGATTATCAAGGTGTTAGTGCCAAAGGCAGTGCCTTTAATCCAAGCATGTACGGTAAAGATCCTGCTGATGTGATCAACTACGTATCGAAACATGATGATGAATCGCTATGGGATAAGTTACAGTTTAATTTACCGTTTAGCATGAGTTTAAATGAACGCGTACGTGCACAAAACGTTGCTCAGTCAATTGTGTTGTTATCGCAAGGGATCCCCTTTTTACAAATGGGTAGCGATTTTTTACGCTCAAAATCACTTGATGCTAATACCTATGATGCGGGTGATTGGTATAACAAGGTTGATTTTACCCAAAACAGTAACAACTGGAATGTTGGCCTACCGTTAGAAAAACGAGGTCGTAGCGATGATACCTTAGTTGGATTAGCGGCTAGCCCTTTAACTTCAGCAAGTGCCAGCGAAATGGGCTTTGCGTCTAGCGTATTTAATGAGTTTTTAAAAATTCGCAGCACCAGTAAACTATTTCGTTTAACCTCGGCACAAGAAGTAATGGCTCGCGTTGGTTTTCATAATATTGGCAAACGTCAAACGCAAGGCTTAATTGTGATGAGCATAGACGATGGTGTTGGTTTAGCTGATTTAGATCCAAATGTTGATGCCATCGTTGTGGTTGTTAATGGTTCAAACCAAGCTCAATCGCATACGATACCCACTGCTTCAGGTTTTGCTTTACACAGCATTCAAACGAATTCAATGGACAATACAGTGCAAGGCGCAAGCTTTACCGCTGGCGATAATGAAGGCACCTTTACCGTACCCGCCTTAACCACCGCTGTTTTTGTTAAAGCACAAGGTGAAACTCAAGGCACTGGTTTGGCAGCAACGGCTACCGCTGGCGCGCCCGATGTGGTTCCTTACGGTGCAACTACTGTGTTTGTGCGTGGTGGCATGAATGGTTGGGGTGAAGTTGATGCGTTTGAATACAAAGGTGAAGGTGTATATCAAGTGGCGATAACGTTAGCTGCGGGTGATTACGAGTTTAAAGTAGCATCGGGTGATTGGTCTACCGTAAACTTGGGTGCACCAGCAGGTGATAACCAAGTAGATGAAAACGAAAACCAACCATTATTACCGAATAGTAACGATAATTTACATACCACTATTGCAGCCGATGGCACGTATATCTTCTCACTTGATTCAAGTAATACGGCTGCGCCGATATTAACCATTAAAAATGAAGAACCGTTTGTTGGTACTTCGGTATTTATTCGCGGTGGTATGAATGGCTGGGGTGAAGTAAACGAGCTGGCTTATATTGGTGGTGGTAAATATAGCGTTACCTTTAATATTGAAGCAGGTACGCAAGACTTTAAAGTTGCATCAGGTGATTGGTCGACCGTGAACATGGGCGCACCAAGTGATGATAAAGAAGTTTTTGTTGGTGAAGAACAGTTACTGGTTGCTGGAAGTAATGATAACTTAACGATGACTTTTCCAACCACTGGCGAATATACCTTTATTCTTAACGCTGCAAACTTAAATGAACCAACCCTCAGTGTTTATAGCGCGCAGATGTTTGGTGACACAAGCGTGTTTATTCGCGGTGGCATGAACGGTTGGGGTGAAAACGACGCCTTGGTGTATCAAGGTAATGGCGTTTACTCTGTTGATTTAGCACTGGATGCAACTAGTTATGAATTTAAAGTAGCAAGCGGCGATTGGGCCACCTTTAACTTAGGCGCTAATAGTAATAGTAACGAAGTTGGTGTTGATAGTAGTTATCAACTAGTACAAGGCTCTAACGATAATTTATCGTTGACGATTAGTGAAGCGGGTAATTACACCTTTACTGTGGTTGGGCCAAACCCCGACACAGCAAAAATTACCGTGACTAAAAAGTAGTTTGAATGTAACTGGTTTTTCTAATCTATTTTAGTTTTACAAAAGCTATTATAGAGACAACCAAAATAAAAAACGCGCTATAAAAATAGCGCGTTTTTTATTAAGTGGTGGTAAAAAAAACAGCAGTTTATGTTGAGCATTGATGCGATTAAAAGGTGATTCTAAGGTTAATGGTGTGTCTAAAATTTCTTCATAAATAAAATGCAGTGTTGCTTTAGAGTATTTGGATTGTAGTTGTCTGGCTAGCTTAATGAAGGCAGCCTTGTTGGTATTTATTTTTCCTAATGATTCAGGTTTAGCACAACGTTCGTCTTTTAAAACAGCCAGTTGGGTAAATGTTTTATGTGTATCTAATCCGATAAAAATTATGTTAAAGTTATTCATGCTAGCCTCCGCTTTAGTTCATTAACAAACTAATTATGGCTCTGATTTTTTAAGTTAACCCACGATATGGAGGCTAGCCTCGTGGGGAGTCATTATGTCTAAGCCGCAAGTCAAAGTTTTGCTATTAATATGACACCTATGGGGTTACAATTGTTCTATGATTAAAAACTTCATTCATAAAGGTCTCCAAAAGTTTTATGCATCAGGCAGCACTGCGGGGATACAAAAAAAGCACGAAAAGAAACTACGACTTATTCTAGCCAATTTAGATCAAGCGGAGGTATCTGAAGATATGGATCTTCCAGGTTTGTTTATGCACCAACTTAAAGGTGATAGAAAAGATACTTGGTCTGTCCGAGTCAGCGGGAATTGGCGAATAACATATAGATTTACTGGACGTGATGTTGAGATTGTAAATTATGAGGATTACCACTAATGGCTATGTTTAATCCGGCTCACCCGGGAGAAATATTAAAAGAGTTAGTGATCGACTCTTTAGAGTTAACGATCACTGATGTTGCAAAACACCTTGATGTAAGCCGTAAAACTTTATCTAAGGTTTTAAATGCTAAAGGCTCTGTAACCCCTGAAATGGCGGTACGTCTTGAGTTGGCTTTTGGTAAACCATCAGCTGATCATTGGCTTCGTTTACAGAATGCACATGACTTATGGCAAACTAGGCAAGAACAAGAGTCACTGCATGTTTCGCCATATCATTTTCAAGTAGCATAATGCGGTTTAACAAATAAGAATAGGTGTCGCGCAGCCGACACCTTATTCGGGTGTTGGACAAGCCCGGAGCCTGCTTTATATAGTAAATAGCGTGATTGGTTTTCAAGGTGGGTTGGCCTTGTCTGTATACGCAAGGCGCACTAAGCCAGCGGACAAAAACCATTGGTTTTTATCTCGTGTAAATTACCTCTGTATCATCTGTTATTTGCCCCTCTTGTTAATTGCTTTTGCCATTATCCTTATTATATTCGCCTTTTGGCTAGCTCGTTCGTGTCACGCCAATACAGTGCATTTCGTGTTGGCAGCAAGGGCATATCCTACTCGCCCGAGCCTGCGTTACTTCTTGTGTGGGTTTTAGCCAATCATGAACGGGCAGCAAGAGCAGTTGGATAATTAAGCGCAGTTTTTTAGCCCCTGACGATAGTAGTCCATAATCACGTACTCGCTGTAAGCCTTTGGGTAGAGTATGTTGCAGTATCAGCATTAAGAATTTCAGTGTGGGCAACGTACGGGAAGTCATTTGTTTTGTTGTGCTGTCTGTATAACGAAAAGTGATGCTGTGCTGGTCATGCTCAATAATGTCTTTATCGGGCAACACACCACGATATAAATACCGAGACAAATATTTTAACGCAGGTAAACCTTGGCCAACATGTCGGCAATCGACAACCCATTTCTTAGGTAAGGTTTCAATGTGAGTAAGTGACTGCAACAGAACAAGAAAAACGACGACTAAAACGCAGTAAAGGTAAGCCGAAACAGTTTAGTGGTGATGATTTTTATTTTAATAAAAGCACCCATACCTGTCGTTGCCCTGCGGGTAAAGAGATGTGGTTACAAAGCAAGAACATTACGGTAGCAGGTAAAAGCTACACCCGTTTCACGGGTTATTTAAAAGACTGTAAGATTTGTCCTCTGCAACGACAATGCATGCGAAAAATACCCGTAAAAACAGGGCGACAAGTACAGTTTGTTAACGACAGTTCAGCTAATGTCATTAGTTACACCGACAAAATGAAGATAAAAATAGACAGCAGTGCCGGACGACGACAATACAGTAAACGTTTGGGAACCATTGAACCCGTATTTGGTAATATCACCGTTAATAAAGGCATGAATAAATTCACGTTGCGTGGTCAAGAAAAAGTAAACGCTCAGTGGCAGATGTACTGTTTAGTAAATAACATAGAAAAGTTAAGAAACACGCTTCATTAGCAACAAGCTAATGGAAACTCCTCTCATAATGGATAAAAACGCACTAATACCTCCCCAAAAAGACCAAACACTCTAAAAAATTGCGATCAAAATAATTATTAATAAAAACAAAGGATTCATTTGAATCACTGTTCAAAGTCAGTTAATGTTTCAGGTATTATCAAAAATAACAAAAAACGAGTAATTCTACAGGCTCGTTAAGTGGTCAGGTTAAACTCCGCATAATTAGCCAATATTTTTTTATTCAATTTACATTATAAGTGTCAATTATTTTTACACTTTTTTAACATTTCGTTACTGCTGTCTACTATCCCTTTGTTTTTTAACGGTATTGTTTGTTGGTTCAATTCTTGCTTATGTGTAGGAAAATAAAAACCAAAGGGAAATACATTGAAAATCAATATAATACGTCGATTAATTGCTCAAATCGTTTTTTTGGGATACTTACTGTTAAGTGCCTCCGCTAATGCAGGTTTAATATTCGAATCTGCTGAATATCCTCAGTCTGGTCAAACCCCGAACCTTGGTGGATTGGGTTTAGATGATACTTATTTTGTTATGCATAGGTTTTATTTAGACTCTACGTACTCCTTGGAGTCAATCGGTGGGTATTTTTGGGCTGATAGAGGAAGAAATATTTTTGGAGCTGTCGTACAGCTTTCTAATGAAGATGATTTTCCAAATTCTTATGATTTAACGACATCAGACGTATTAGGCACTACCTTAATTTCTATCGGGAGTCACGATGGCGACTATTTAGGAAGCATAAGTTTAATGCTAGATACTGGTTGGTATGCAGTTGCTTTTGGTACTGGAGCTTTTGGGGCTGATAGTGCGAACCCTGTAGGAGATGGTATTGGCATGCCTGATCTAGAAGTGGATTTAAGTAATGATTTGCCTATTACTTCAGTTTCTAAAAATGATCCATGGGGAGGTGTCCCTAGGTTTGTCTATCAATCGTCAACAACGAGGTTTATTGTTAACGGAAATCAATCAGTAGAAGTACCTGAACCTAAAACTCTGTATATCATTTTTATTGGCATTGCCTTGATAAGTTTATCTCGTAAGAGAAGCTCCCTTTAATAGCCACTTAACACATATGAGCCTTATTCCCGTCAATAGGCAATAGTCATCTTTTTTAGCTACCGCTAGGTAGCTAAATTGTTCGGCAATTCACAACATCATCTACTTCGCTATGTCGGTGAGCCATTAAACAAACGTTTACGGCAAACACATATAGAGGCTCTCTGGTCAATGCTAATGAATACTATTGAAGTGAGAAATAGACTTACACATCCCAAAAATTTATTAGAACAAACAGTAAATGAAAAAGAAATTGAAAACTGTGTTCAATATTTAATGTGGTTTTATGACAATACCATCCATTTTATAAAGCAGCACACAAAAAACTTAGAATCTGAAATTGCGATATATAAAGAAGAATATGGTGATATAACTAAGTAATTCACCTAACAGTTTTCAAGTCGGACACATAAAGTTGGCTGTGTTCGTGCCTCACATTTTAGCCAACTTTACTAGCCGCTTAAAACGGGGTTATAACTCAAAATCAAAGTCTTGTGCTACCTACAAGCTTTAACTATACTTTGTACTATTTAAAGTACAACTAAAGGTATCGTTATGAGTAGGATTCACTTTGATCAAGATATTCAGCCTCTTTCAGACTTTAGGGCTGGAGCTGCATCATTTATCCGTCAAATTAATGAAACAAGAAGACCAATTGTCATTACACAAAGGGGAAAAGGTGTGGCTGTCGTTTTAGATGTGGCAGAGTATGAGGCTATGCAGGAAAAAATCGAATTACTTGAGGAAGTACAAAAAGCAGAAGCTCAGTTTTCTGCAGGATTAGGTATTTCTAATACAGATGCCCGCACACAAATTTTGAAGAGTATTGAGCCTTGAAAATAGTTTGGTCTCCTTTAGCTTTAGAAAAACTGGAGGCAACCGCCAAATTTATTGCTCTTGATAAACCATCGGCTGCCGAAAAATGGGTAAATGATGTTTTTGATCGTACTGATTTACTTGGTGTTCAACCTGAGTTAGGTCGGGAAGTGCCGGAGTTGTTAGGTTCAAATTACCGAGAAATTATATTTGGTAGTTATCGCATCATCTATAAAATTGGAAACGAAATTAAAATACTAACTATACGTAATAGTCGCCAGTTGCTAAGTTCGGACAATATTGAGTTATAAGTTAAATCAATGGAGAACCATTCGCTGGCCAAAAGACGGCCAATGCGCTCACGTTTTCCGCTGTTTAAAGCGTTATATTTCTATCGGCAACTGATGCGCATCGCGCTACACTTGTTGCATGATTAAATCTTTTAAACACAAAGGACTTAAGAAATACTTTCAAACTGGAAGTGTTACAGGTATTCAAGCAAAGCATCAACGTAAATTACGTATGCAACTGACCGCAATAGATACCGCCCAAGAAATTGATGATATTAATTTACCCGGTTTTAAATTATATCCTTTAAAAGGAGATTGTGATGGGATTTGGTCTATTACTGTAAATGGTAACTGGCGCATTACTTTTGAGTTTATCGATGGTAATGCATATATTCTTAACTATGAGGACTATCACTAATGAGTATGTATAATCCGCCACATCCAGGGGAGTTTATTTACGACGTATATTTAGAGCCAGCTGGTTTTAGTTGTCGTTATTTAACTAAGCATTAGATGTTGCGTCATCTACTTTAAATCGAGTTCTTAAAGGTCAAAGTGCTATCTCTCCTGAAATGGTACTTCGCTTGTCTAAAGCAATTGGTAGTACTCCTGAGAGTTGGTTAGCAATGCAAGGTAATTATGATCTTTGGCATGCTAAACAACAAATTAACTTAAATAATGTTCACTTAGTAAATTTTGCAGTGGCATAAAAAATATCACATGTTGCTTAAACGGAAAAATAACAGTTGGCCATTGCTTCGCGATTATAGCCAACCATTATTTTCTGCTTAGCAAGGC
>Ga0316203_1001263_pt1 | contig 19228 bp, 18 predicted proteins | sample 6monrhotite_MG_FD_204940 | JGI IMG/M metagenome (GOLD analysis project Ga0316203, IMG submission 204940) | Microbial mat bacterial communities from mineral coupon in-situ incubated in ocean water Damariscotta River, Maine, United States -... | ecosystem: Environmental > Aquatic > Marine >... | reverse complement strand
GCTTACAATCAACTCAGACCACACCTCAGTCTGAAGATGAAAACACCTGATGAGGTACATAAAAAAGCCGGCTGCAAATGGCAACCGGCTTAATTAAAAAAACGTCAACGTATTTTAGGACGAGACAACCTGTTAACTTTCATCGAATTAAAACAATGACCAAGGCCGTTAAACCCTGAATATTATCTTCATTGTTACCTACAGTATCCACACCTATACTTATAAGCATGAGTTGTGGTACGTGTAAAAGTAAGCTTAAATTATTAACGCTTGGATTCGGAGTGTTATTACTATCGGGTTGTGCCACTTACGGCATGATAACCAATACCTCACAGACTGAACCATCCCTCTCCTCTACCTATTCGATTAAAAATATTGCCAGTAAACATCCAGTTGGTGAAGTCTCCTTAGTACTTGCTTTTTCAGGGGGTGGAACCCGAGCTGCTGCTCTTGCCTATGGTGCTTTGGAAGAGTTACGAGACACCACTTTCATGGTTGATGGACAATCCCGCCGGATGCTTGATGAGGTTGACGTTATCAGCTCTGTCTCCGGCGGTAGCTTCACCTCGGCCTATTATAGCTTAAATGGCGATGCCACCTTTGCAGATTTTGAACGCGTATTCCTTCGCGCTCATGTTGATAACCATCTTATCCGGGGCCTGTTCAACCCGGGTCGATGGTTTTCAAGCACCGGTCGAACCGAAATGGCTATTCAGTTCTACGAGGACAATGTGTTTCAAGGAGCAACATTTGATGACATGCAACGAAACACAGGTCCTATGATTCTAATCAATGCATCGGATCTGGCACATGGGGTACGCTTTTCATTTGTTCAGGAATATTTCAGCCTACTCTGTTCAAATATTTCTTCATTCTCTGTTGCCCGGGCTGTTACGGCCTCATCATCAGTACCGGTACTGTTTAATCCGGTTGTTCTCGCGAATCATAAGGGCTGCAAGACAGATGATCAGGCATTACTTATGACAGCCGAAAAACATGCTGCTGACAGCCCACAGATGACACAGGTTATTCAGGGCCTGGAGAGCTACTTTGACAAAGATAACCGTCACTACATCCATCTTGTTGACGGCGGCATCACAGACAATCTGGGCTTGCGTGCGATATATGAGGTCATTGAGGTGGCAGGCGGAGCCAGTGCCTTTTTAAAAAGGATCAACAGAAAACCTGTTCGTCGATTCGCTATAATCTCCGTTAACGCTTCAACAGGAGCGGATCCTGATCTGGATCTGAGTGCAAAGCAGCCAACACTGGAAGATACGATTAAAGCCGTAACCCGGGTACAACTTCAACGTTATAATTCGGCCACACTGGAGTTGCTGCAGCACAGCATTAAACGTTGGGCCGGAGAATTATCGACTCCTGACAACCAAATAAAATCATACTTTGCTCAAGTCAGTTTCAAAGGCGTTAAAGATCCGGAAAAGCGGCGGTTCTTCAATCGCATCCCTACCCGTTTCACCCTCACCGACGAGGAGGTCGATGAACTTATCATCGCAGGTCACGAGCTGCTAAGAAACAATCCAGAGTATCAGCGTCTTATTACCGATATGGGGGCGAGCAGACAAAATCAACCTTCAACACCCTGACTCTCAGGTTTCTCTTTGATATCTGAAACACCCATCATGAGCGGGAAATTTCGATATCGTTTCTGGCCAGCATATGCTTTGTTATCGCCACCCATGCCGGGCTCAACAGTAATGTCAGAGAGATCACAGCAATAATAAGCTGATAGGCTGTTTCCACGATAACCTCTGCATGCAAGCCCACTGCAGCAAGTACAAAGGCAAATTCACCTATCTGGGCAAGCAGTGCACCCGCATAAATACTGTCGCCCCAGGAACTGCCAAGTATGCGAAGGATAACAGCGTTGATAGCCATATTGGTCACAAATGCAGCCAGTACAAGCAGCGATATTTGCAACCAGTTTTGCAAAATAAGGTTAATATCCACCAGCATACCTACCGAGACAAAAAACAGAGCAACGAAAATGACACGGAATGGCTCCAGACTATGATGGACCCATTGCGTTTCTCTTGCCGCACCAATAATCATACCGCCAAGAAACGCCCCTAAAGCCGTCGAAAGGCTGAACAGACCAGTCAACATACCAAGACCTAGGCAAACAATCATGGCAGCAAAAACCTGCAGTTCATGATCGTTTTTTATCCACCGTGATAACGGCAATCGTATTTCATCCCGGTACACAATCCAGGCAAACAGAGCAATCATAGCCGTACCGCCAAACAACTGCATGGTGAGTTCGGTTGTTTCCACCTCTTTACCACCCAGCAAGTTTACAACTATCAACATCGGAATAATCGCCAGATCCTGTGTGAGCAGAATGCTTAATGCGTTTTGCCCTACCTTTGTATCCAGCTCACCCCAATCCTGAAGCATTTTCAATACGACTGCCGTACTGCTCAAGCTGATAACAAAACCGAATAACAGCGTGCGCCCCATTGGCCAGTCAAACCCTATAGAAAGCAACCAGACAACTCCGATACTGATCAGTATCTGAGCAAATGTGCCAATCAATGCAACGCGCCAGTTCTCGACAAGCCGTTGCGGGGAAACCTCCATACCGATAAAGAACAGAAGAAGTACCACGCCGAATGCACCGAGGCGCTCCAACAGCTCTTTATCACTAATCAGACCGAGAAGTTCAGGGCCTAGACAAATACCTGCCAGAAGGTAGCCAACCACATGAGGCTGTTTGAATAATCGCAAAGTCAAGCCGAGTAAAAAAATAACGAGCAGAACCGCAACCAGCGTTGGCAGTGCAGGGTCCATATGCATGTCAGTTTTCCTTTTCCCGATATAGCCAGTTACGTAGCAGTAAAGGGACAATAAGGGTAGTGAGCAAACTCATCAGTACGATTGCCACATATGCAGGCTGAGCAATAACCCCGCCCTGCAGTGCGAGCAGTGCCACGACCATCGCCACTTCTCCGCGTGGCATCATACCCACGCCAATAATCAGCGAGTCCTTCAGTTTAGTACCCATCATCCATGCAGGTAGCCCACACCCAATCAATTTGGTTGCAATAGCCATTGCAGTCAGTGCCAGCGTAAACCAGATCAGTTCAGAATCAAAAGCACGTATGTCTGCCAGTACTCCCAGTGAGATAAAGAAAATTGAGCCAAACACTATGCGCAGATATTCAGCACCTTCCCGGAATGATCGACTATTGCGCAACGTCACAGCTTCCATGGACACGCCCGCAACAAAAGCGCCAACGATGGCGGAAAGACCTATCATTTCAGCTACCATTGCATAGAAAAAGGCGATCATCATTACTGCTGCAAAAACAAAATCGGGATAGCTTTTAGCAAACTCGGTTTCATCCACACGACTTATCAGCCGACCGAATACCCAAATACCCATGACCGCCCCAACCACCAGAAACAGAACGGCAGCAATCACTGACTGCATGACCATCGACATGGTGAATGAACCATCCCCCATTTGAATCGAAACAGACAAAGCTAGCAGTGCGAGGATATCATCAAGAATTGCAGCACCAATAATCGCCTTGGCTGTTTCTGTTTGAAGCTTGCCCAACTCACGTAATACATCGGCGGTAATGGCAATACTGGTCGCAGTTAGTGCCACACCTAATAAAATAGCCTTTCCCGGATCGAATCCGAAACCAATCGCCAACAGGTAGCCTCCTGCCCAGGGCACAATGACACCTGACAGGGCAATAACAGCGTAACGGACGGAAACGATCTCACGCAGCTTGAATTCCAATCCGGTGACAAACAGAAGAATGACTGCACCTAGCGTTGCTACATTGGCAACAAAATCAGTATATGTGACCCAGCCCAACACACTGGGGCCAATTACAAGGCCAAGTAATATCTGACCCACCACACCAGGTTGGCGCATCCATGAAGAGATCAGATAACCGCCAAGAGCGGTAAATAGCAGCAGACTCATCTGCATTTCAATATGTTGCGTCAACTCAGCCATGTCGTACCAATCCGCATCATTTTTTTTATCATAATGATCGTCATTATGTTTTTTTAAATCTATAGTACTGCAAGAGGATACGATATGCAGCCAGTCAATGAAACTATTGAAATAAAAGCATCGGTGCATGTTCACCTGCTGGAGGACATGCGGGAAATCGATCTTCAAGAAGCCCTAGCTACTCCTGAGCATACTCTGTGGCGCATGGCTAATCCTTCACCGGGGATGCTGGATCTTCTATGTGAACGATTTGTACTGGATGAGTTGCATATCAAAGATATCTGCTCCTCTATTCACCCTCCCCATTTCACCCGTCTCGAAAATGGAGCGATGCATATCATATTGCGCTTCCCTGTTGACAAAGAGACCGAAGATGAATTCAGCGAGGTTACCAGCGTATCCATTCTCGTGGATCGTGATATGTGTGCTCTGGTTTGGCCTGGCAAGCGGTTTCATCACTTTACCAACGCGGACTTGAAAGGTTTGAACGTTGATGAGTGTGCCAGCAAGATCATTCATATGCTCGTAGATTACCTGCTTTCACGTGTCTACATTCTGCGCGAGGAGATGGATGAATTTGAAGAGGCGTGCCTGGCCGATGTCAGCAATGCCGATCTTGGAAGGCTTCTTACCATGCGTAAAGAAATGGCTACGTTAGCTCGCCACGCCCGAACAAATGCCCTCGCTATCGGGAAGTTACTGACCGACCCTGCCTACATGGAAAACCTGTACTTGTTTGATGCCCATGAGCATATGAACCGGGCAACCGCGATTGCCGAATCAAAAGCCGAGCATGCTCTGAATGTCATGCAGGCAGCACAATCTCTGCTCAGTCAACGCTTGAATGAAGTTATGACCTTTCTCGCCGTCATCACTGTCGTTCTAACTCCCATGGGTATTATTGCCGGTATATTTGGTATGAATTTCACAAACATGGAAGTGTTGAGCTCTCCCTACGGCTTCGCGCTGTCTATATGGGGGATGCTAATTCTAGGTGCTGCTCTTGCACTATTTTTTAAGCTCAAGAAATGGTGGTAACATAACATATGGATATAAAACTGCTGATAAAATCGATATTTCTTCCCAGGCCATTTCTAGCCTGGCTGTTGTTGATTGCCTGTGCATCAGGCTTCCTCGTTTTAGCAAACCTTGGCTATCTGAATCCGATTATCTCATTCCTTGATTCCAACACATTATCGTTTTCCGTAGGCGAAGTGCGTTTGTCCGTTTACCTCATTATCAAGGCTGTTCTCACTACCCTGATTCTTTTTTGGCTGGGAAGAATATCTCTGGACTTCATAGAGGAAAAAATTGATAGCATTGAATCCATCAACAGCAATCACAGGGCTTTATTCATCAAGGCAATTCAGTTTGCTGTCTATTTTCTTCTCATTATCTTCAGTTTTAATATTGTCGGCATTGATCTGACAGCATTTGCTGTACTTGGTGGTGCAATTGGTATCGGTATCGGTTTTGGCCTGCAAAAAATCACCTCCAATTATATCAGTGGCGTGATTCTGTTGATTGAAAAAACTATTGAAAAAGGTGACTTAATTGAGCTCGACGATGGTACTTTTGGGTTTATCCGGCACAACAATGCCAGATACACACTGATTGAAACATTTAATGGTAAAGAGATCATGGTCCCGAATGAGGAATTTATTACCAACAAGGTGGTGAACTGGACTTACAGCAACAAAAAAGGACGTGTTGATGTTCCCATCGGGGTTTCATACAAATCGGACATTAAAAAAGCCCGGGAACTTATTATTGAAGCCGCACGCGAGCATCCCCGCTGTATAAGTGACCCTGCACCGGAATGCTATTTGAGAGAGTACGCAGACAGTTCTGTGAATTTTCTACTGCTGTTCTGGGTAGATGATGTGATAGAAGGCAGGTACAAACCACAGAGCGAAGTGATGTTCTCTATCTGGGATAAATTTAAAGAGAATGATATATCGATTCCTTTCCCGCAAAGAGATATCCATATTATGGACCGGGCACCATCAGATTTTGATGTGAATCGTTCATAGCCTGTCAAAACCACGGGCTGGAAAGCACATGATTTTGTAAAAAAAATGTGGATGGCTGTGAATAATAAACTGTATAGCCGTAGTTTAATTATCATATCCCTGGCAACCGGTTTGCTGCAGAATCTACTGCAGAAGATACAGAGTTCTGCATGGCAAGGAGTGTTATGTTCGAAGCTTTTCAAAAGAACACTGAATCCTGGATGAGTTATCTCATGCTAGCTGATTTCTGGTGGCAAATTACAGTCATGGCCATCGCTGTTGCATGTGCGCTATTGGTACAACGGGTCATGCAACGCATTGTAGATCAGTTAAATAACAACCAATCAAGTCGTTTGCGCATGACATCGATCAAGAGCGTACAGAGAATCCAGTTCCCGCTTTCTATGCTAATGGTCACCCTGATCGGACAATCTATTCTGGTTCACCTTGGCTTCCATACACCACTATTGACTCTGGCAACACCGATGCTTCTCTCACTCGCAGGCATTCGTATTTTAATCTACATGCTGCGTAAGGGTTTTTCTCCGGGCCCGTTAGTTAAAGCGTGGGAAAATATTATCAGTACAGGTATCTGGTTAATAGTTGCTTTGCACCTACTGGGCTGGCTGCCGGGCGTCCTTTCTGCCCTCGATGCTGTCGCCTTCAACCTGGGAGAGAACAGGGTCTCCCTGTTAATGAGTATTAAAGTCATTCTGACTGTCATCTTCTTCTGGGTGCTTGCGCTCTGGCTCGCCAATTTTATTGAACAGCGTCTGATTACATCTGAACATTTCAGCCGTAGTGCAAGGGTTGCTTTGGCCAAGTTCAGTAAGTTTCTGCTGTTGGCCATTGCCATGCTAGTTGCACTTGATGCAGCCGGGGTTGATTTGACCGCTCTTACTGTGTTCAGTGGTGCCCTTGGCGTAGGGATTGGTTTCGGCCTGCAACGGATCTCCAGTAACTTCATCAGTGGCTTTATCCTGCTCATGGATCGCTCCATCAAACCCGGTGATGTCATCACTGTACGCGACAAGTTCGGATGGGTGCAGGAGCTTAGGGCTCGCTACATTGTTGTGCGTGATCGTGATGGCGTAGAAACTTTGATTCCCAATGAAAACCTGGTTACCTCGGAAGTTATTAACTGGAGTTATACTGACCCAGATATACGCATGAAAATCCGCATTCAGATCAGTTACAATGATGACCCCGAAGAAGCCATGGCAATCATGCTTACATGTGCGAAGGCATCACCGCGTGTTCAGGACGATCCGCTTCCACAGACACGTTTGATTGAGTTCGCTGATAACGGCATTGTACTGGAGTTACGTATCTGGGTTCTTGATCCTGAAAATGGCCTGGGAAGCGTACGCTCCGATGTTAACCTGGCAATCTGGCGCGCCTTTAAGAAAGCAGAGATTACCATCCCCTATCCTCAACGTGACATTCACATCAGAAATGGGGTCATGCCTGAATCAATCAAAAATGGAGTCGTGAAATGAGTCATAAAGTGCAACTTGGATGGCGCGAATGGGTTTCATTACCTGAACTCGGTATTCAATCGGTCAAGGCCAAAATAGATACCGGTGCCCGCAGTTCTGCCCTGCACACTTTTGAACTGGAGTCGTTCAGTGAAGGTGGTATTGCCAAGGTGCGCTTCTGCATTCATCCCTATCAGCATGATTTATCTATTGTGAAGAAGTGTACTGCAACGCTGCTTGATGAGAGAAATGTAACCGATTCCGGTGGTCATACAGAGCTTCGCCCCGTCATTCTCACCTCAATGCTACTTGGTGGCATCAGTAAAAAGATTGAGATTACACTTACAAATCGTGAGAATATGAAATTCAGAATGCTACTGGGACGAACTGCCATGGTTGGCGACTTTACAGTTGATCCCCAAAGCTCCTATCTGCTCGGATCAACTGAAATTAATAATCCTGTTCAAGGGAACTCATAATGAAAATAGCGATCATGTCACGCAACCCAAAACTCTATTCGACCAGACGACTGGTTGAAGCCGCCATAGAACGTGGCCATGAAGTACAAGTGTTCGACCACTTGCGCTGTTATATGAACATCACCTCTATGCGACCATCGATCCACTATAAGGGTGAAAAACTGGAGGGGTTTGATGCGGTGATTCCTCGTATCGGTGCATCTGTAACCTTTTATGGTACTGCGGTATTACGCCAGTTTGAAATGATGGGAGTTTACCCTCTCAATGAATCCGTCGCTATCTCACGCTCACGGGACAAATTGCGTTCTGTTCAGCTACTGGCTCGTAAAGGCATTGGCCTTCCGGTTACCGGTTTTGCCAAAAATCCAGATGATATTGGTGATCTGCTGAATTCTGTGGGTGGTACTAAATTTGTCATCAAGCTGCTTGAAGGAACTCAGGGCATTGGTGTGGTACTGGCTGAAAACAAGAAGGCTGCAGAAAGTGTGATTGAAGCATTTTATGGTCTCAATGCCAATATTCTGGTTCAGGAGTTTATTGAAGAGGCAGGTGGGGCAGACATTCGCTGTCTTGTTGTAGATGGCAAGGTAGTAGCAGCCATGAAACGACAGGGGAAAGAGGGAGAGTTTCGTTCCAACCTGCATCGGGGTGGCTCTGCTGAGGTCGTTCGCATCACACCTGAAGAGCGTTCGACTGCAGTGCGCGCAGCAAACATTATGGGCCTTAACGTGGCAGGTGTGGACCTGTTGCGCTCCAATCATGGCCCTGTGGTCATGGAGGTGAATTCATCACCCGGACTTGAGGGTATTGAAACAGCTACAGGAAAAGATGTTGCAGGCATGATAATCGGATGCATTGAGAAACGGGCTGTAGGAGGCCGTACCAGCACTCGAGGTAAGGGGTGAACTCAACCCTGCTTATTGCTGGCAAGGAGATTAAGCCGGGAAGTCACGAAATCATAGATTTCCCGCTACCCCCTCTTTCCACCCATTCAGACCTGAATATGCCTGTTCATGTTATGCATGGTAAACGAGATGGCCCTTGCCTGCTCGTATGTGCTGCACTGCATGGCGATGAAATCAACGGTATTGAAATTATTCGCCGACTGGTTGGGCTTAAATCACTGAGAAACCTGCGTGGAACACTGATAGCGATCCCTATCGTAAATGTTTACGGCTTTATCCACATGAGTCGTTATTTACCGGACAGACGTGACCTTAACCGCTCGTTTCCCGGCTCAGAGAAGGGCTCGCTTGCTGGGCGATTAGCCAACCTGTTCATGCAGGAGATCGTATCCAAAGCCACGCACGGCATTGATCTGCATACAGCTGCGATCCATCGCGACAATTTTCCCCAGATCAGGGGTAATCTGGAATGTGATGAGACATTGCGACTGGCTGAGGCCTTCCGGGCGCCTCTAATCATTGATGCTCCCCTTCGCCCCGGCACAATTCGGGAAGCAGCAGTTTCTATGGGAATACCATGGCTGGTTTATGAGGCCGGTGAAGCACTGCGCTTCGATGAAGTCAGTATTCGAGCCGGAGTTCGCGGCATTGTTAATGTCATGCGAGAGGTCGGTATGCTGCGAAAATCAACAAGTAAAAGAAGCTTTGTGCCACGTACTGTAAAATCAAACTTCTGGATTCGTTCGCCACAAAGCGGTATTTTAAGACTGACGGTGAAGCTCGGGGCCTGTGTCAACAAAGATGATATCCTTGGCTACGTTTCTGATCCTTACGGCGGAAATCAGACACAAATCATTGCACCCAACACAGGTATCATCATTGGTCGCACTAACCTGCCTCTTGTTCATGAAGGAGATGCTCTGGTTCATCTGGCCCGTTTCCGCAATACCGATATTGCTTCAGATACTGTGGATATATTTCAGAACGAACTTGATCCATCAGATTGGCAAAGCAGCATGCCTGGCTCAACACCTATTATCTGAACAGATAAATTAAACAGGTTTCCACAAGCCTACTTTTCATTCAGTTTTCGGCTATGGCTCGCGACGCAATATATACTTCAGAAATTCACGGCAATGGCTTCACCTTTGATGATAAGGTGACCAGAGTTTTTGCCGATATGATCAGCCGCTCTGTACCCGGATACGGGCAGACATTGCAGATGGTGGAGCTATTGGCTCATCAGTATGCACAGACGGGAACTACACTGTTAGACCTTGGGTGCTCGCTCGGTGCTGCCACCATGGCATTAAGTCGCGGTGCAGCCGGTAAAGAGTGTAACGTCATCGGCGTGGATAACTCCTCCGCTATGGTTGAGCGTTGTAAAGCCATGCTCAAAGACGAGGCCGTTGAGATCCGTTGTCAGGATATTCTTGATACTGATATTAAAAATGCATCTGTCGTGGTCCTGAACTTTGTACTGCAGTTTATAGACAAACAGGAACGCCTGGCTCTACTGACAAAGATTTATCAGGGACTTCAACCCGGCGGCGTACTGATTTTGTCGGAAAAAATTGCCTTTGCTGATACTGATGAAAACCGGCAACAGATTGCACTGCATGAAGCATTTAAACGTGCTCAGGGTTATTCGGAGATGGAGATCAGTCGAAAGCGAACTGCTCTTGAGAATGTACTGGTACCCGAAACGCTGGAGGCTCATCATGCCCGCCTGAATCAGGCTGGCTTTTCCAGTTCAAGTACGTGGTTCCAGTGTTTCAATTTCTCTTCTATGATTGCTATCAAATGAATCCATATAAAAATAGCGAAGCAAAAAAACTGCAGGAAAAGCTTGCCCGCTCCAGACTGGCTACTTTTTCCGATGAATTGATGAAGCTGCATGAAAGCGGTTGGGAGAAGATCCTTAAACATGGCGATCTGATCCGTTGGCAAGACGGTTTTAATGCCCTGCCTGATGTCACCCCTTCAGATTATGACTTCAATAACTCAGCAGTCACAATCGGCAGCCCTGATGATACCGACATGGAACAGGCAGAAACCACAGCAGCACTGAGGCAGATGCATCCGTGGCGCAAAGGCCCATTCAAACTGTTTGGTGTGCATATTGATACTGAATGGCGCTCGGATTGGAAGTGGGATCGATTGAAAGATGCAATCAGCCCGCTTGCAGGACGCACTGTACTTGATGTCGGTTGCGGGTCGGGTTATCACCTCTGGCGTATGCTGGCTGCTGATGCAAAGCTGGTCATCGGTATTGACCCGACCGCCCTGTTCTCCATGCACTTTGCCACGATCAAACGTTATCTCCCTGAGACTGCTGCTTTTCTCATTCCTGTTGGTATTGAGCATATGCCTGAGAAGATGCAAAGCTTTGATACCGTCTTCTCCATGGGCCTGCTCTACCATCGCCGCTCACCGATTGATCATCTGATTGAGTTAAAAGAGCTACTGAATCATGGTGGAGAACTGGTGATTGATACATTGGTGATCGAGGGTGATGAAACACAGTGCCTGATGCCGGATGGCCGTTATGCAAAAATGCGTAATGTCTGGTTTATTCCCAGCGTAGCTATGCTGGAATTGTGGCTCAAACGTGCCGGTTTCAAAGATGTAAAAGTGATTGATGTCTGCCCTACTACGGTGAGCGAGCAGCGTGCTACAGAGTGGATGACGTTTGAGTCCCTGGCAAACTTTCTCGACCCGAATGATTCAAGCCGCACCATCGAAGGTCATCCCGCACCGATCCGTGCTGTACTTACAGCAAAGAAATAAACCCTCAAGAAATTTTGCACCACAGAGGTCACGAAGAGCACGAAGAAAAATCTATGGGATTTATCTACATGTGATGTTGTGCAACCCTGATTACGGTTTACATTATTTCACTCTTAGGGAAATTTTAAGAAATTCACCACAGAGGACACAGAGAAAGCATATCAGATAAGCTGCCAATGGATTGCTTCAGCAATACTCCCTTTATCAACGCAAAATGTGACTACGACAACAGTAGAGAGCCTAACCATTATTCAATGATTGATTTTGACTTTCTCTGTGCTCTTCGTGCTCTCTGTGGTGATATTATTTTATGGGAGAACAGTAACCTTGGTCATTGGGTCGCCCTGACGGATATCATCAACGGCCTGCAAACCTTCTACTACCTGACCGAAGATCGTGTACTGACCATCAAGGTGTGGCTGTTCACCATAACAGATGTAGAACTGGCTGCCTGCAGAATCAGGATTTGCAGAACGTGCCATGGCCAATGTACCACGCACATGTGTACGTTCATTAAATTCTGCTTTCACAGAATAACCCGGGCCACCAGTGCCACGACCATCAGGATCTCCACCCTGAGCCATAAAACCTGGAATCACACGATGGAAAACCAGACCGTCATAATATCCTTTACCAGCCAGAGCTTTGAAGTTGGCTACGGTATTGGGTGCTGTATCCGGATACAGTTCAATGAGAATATCACCTTTTTCGGTTTCAATCTTGATATGGTTTCCTTCCGGAATACCTTCATCACCCGCCTGAGGCGCTGTTGTAAATAAACCCACTCTATTCTCCTTTGCATCGATGTCTGTTCCGCCATTCATCTGGCTGATCAACAGCACTCCGATAAAGGCAAAACCCATCATGATATAATTTCTTTTTTTCACTTTACGTACATCAGTCATAAATACCTCTTCTGTGCAGAAGGCAAAATCCGTGCCGGATGTAGCACCATATGTCGCATACCAGCTTTAAGTTGACCGGTTCCCAACACTATATCTCCTGCAAACACTGCCACAAACTCCTCGTTTGCATCAGCTTTGGTATTTTTCAGCTGGATTCGCTGCCCTTGCAGGAATCGTTTGATATCATCATCTGTCAGTTCAATCTCCCTGAAATCACGCAACCACTGCCCAAGAGGCAACAGACAGCCATCTTTGTCCTCAGCTATTTTTTCAGGACTCACCATTATCGCTTCAGGCCAGCCACCGGTAGAGAGTCTTCTCAACACTGTGACACAGCCACCCATAGCAAGCGTCTCTCCAATATCACGTGCAAGAGATCGGATATAAGTGCCTTTTGAACACACGACTTCCAGAGTAACCAATGGAAAGTCGAATGAGATCAGTTTGAGATCAAGGATAGATACAGGTCTCGCTTTCATCTCAACGTCCTGCCCCTTTCGAGCCAGATCGTGAGCGCGTTTACCATTAATCCGGATCGCCGAATAAATCGGTGGAATCTGTTCAATCGGACCACGGAATGCAGGCAACGCCTGCTCAAGTTGCTCAAGCGTAACCGATGTGTCGAACGTGGCGATGATTTCACCTTCACGGTCCAGCGTATCTGTCTGATAAGAGAGATCAAAAGTCACACTATAGGATTTCTCAGCATTCAGGCCCATTTCAGCGAAACGTGTGGCATCACCAAGAAGGATGGGCAACATACCGGTGGCAAGTGGATCAAGCGTGCCTCCGTGACCGGCTTTGATGCGCTTCTTGCCGGGTTCCGAAAAGAGACGAGAAACCTCATTCACAGCTTTGCGAGATGTCCAACCGACTGGTTTATCAAGAAAAATTATGCCGCAGATATCACTCATGACTGTCCCTGTTCAGGAAATAATATGGCTTACAGCCTGTTCAATACGTGTATGAACTTCATCAAAACTGCCATGCATCACACAACCGGCCGCATAAGCATGGCCGCCGCCACCAAGTGTTGATGCCAGTGCTCCAACATCCGCATAGGTTTTTCCACGGAAGCTCACTTTCCAGCACTCTTTCCGCTTCTCATCACTGCGGATAAAAACGGCTACTTCTACCCCGTCGATGCTGCGTGCATAATCAATAAGGCCTTCAGTATCTTCAACACTGGCACCACTGGCTTCATACATCTCATGGTTGATATGTACCCAAGCCGAGCGGCCCTCGTCACGAATTTCAAGGGTATCAAGGCAGGCAGTCATAATCTTCAGACCTGAGACAGGGCGACTCTCATAAATATTAACACTAACAGGCCATGGTTCAGCACCCGCATCAATGAGATCCGCTGCCATGCGGTAGACACCTGCTGTTGCATTGGAAAGTCTGAAACTGGCTGTATCTGTCAAGACAGCGGCATAGAGTGCAGTAGCTGTTTGCTTACTGATCGGAGCCTGCATAGCGATCAACAGATCGAATATCATAGCACCGGTTGCACAGTAACGTGCATCAACCATATTGATATCACCAAACAGGCGGTTACTGGCATGATGATCGATATTAATCAGTTGTGGGCCATCAAAAAAAGCATCTGACATACCAAGGCGACCCTTTGAACCGCAATCAAGTGCGATAATCAGATCCGCACTGTTGGCTTCTTCCGGCCATATGCCCTGCCTCACTTGATCAGCATGTTCCAGAAATGCATAAATGCGCGGAACACCATCACAATTAAACATAGTCACGGACTTGCCGGTTTCCGTCAGTGTATCATAAAGCCCCATCTGGGACCCGATACCATCACCATCCGGATTACAGTGGGTAATCAGTACAATATTGTTCGCAGCATGAATTGCATCAATAATCGGCTGCCAGTTCAGATCTGAAAACAGAGACTGATGCTGACTCTTCATGGACGTTCCAAGTCTCTCAGTAACTGCAATACATCACCGGACTTCTGGAATGCCTTGTCCCACTTGAACTTGATATTCGGTAAACGGCGTTTACTTAAAGCACGGCGCAATTCATGTTCAAAGTGTGGAGCCATACGATTGAGTGCCTCAATGCAGCTGCGTTTATCGGTTTCACCATTGTGATAAACCCATACCGTCATGGACTGACTTCCAGAGAGCTCTACACGAGTAATACTGACCCCGTTAAAACGGGGGTCTGCAACATCACGTAACAATAATGTTGAAAGCAATCGCTGTACGTCAGCTATAAGCCTGTGCTGAGTCGGGGATAGTTTACGCATCTGTTAATCTCAGAGCGTAGCTGCCACTTCTTCAATGATATAAAATTCGAAGCTATCGCCCTCTTTAATATCATTGAACTTCTCAACACTGATACCACATTCAAAACCGGATTTCACTTCTTTCACATCGTCTTTGAAGCGACGCAGTGATTCAAGAACACCATCATAGATCAGTACAGATTCGCGCAGTACACGTACATGAGAGCCACGAGTGACATAACCATCAGTCACATAACAACCTGCAATTGCACCAACCTTCGGTGCCTGGAAGACATCACGAACTTCAGCTTCACCTGTAACCTTCTCAACCTTGTCCGGTGAGAGTACGCCTGCCATTGCGGCCTTAATTTCATCAATAGCTTCATAGATAATCTTGTAGAAGCGGATATCCACGCCTTCTGCAGCAGCAACCTTCTTGGCTTTTGCTTCAGGACGGACATTAAAGCCGATAATGATGGCATTAGCCGCAGATGCGAGCATCACATCGGATTCTGTAATACCACCGATGGCCTTGTGTACGACCTTAACCTTCACTTCATCCGTTCCTGCCTTGGCAAGTGATTCAGCCATAGCTTCAACAGAGCCGGTCACATCACCCTTAATCAGTACAGGTACTTCCTTGACGCCACTCTGCATATCAGCAAACAGCTCATCCAGGCTTGCACGTTTCTTCGCTTCAGCACCCTGTTCACGTTCAATATCTTTACGGTAACGTACAATGTCACGAGCCTGTTTCTCACTTTCTACCGAGAAGATCTCCTGACCGGCTTCCGGTACGGAGTCCAGACCAAGCAGTTCGAACGGAATAGACGGGCCTGCAGTACGATGCTGAACCGAGTTTTCATCAACAATGGCACGCAAGCGGCCTGTTACAGAACCGACGACCACGGTATCACCCTGTTTGAATGTACCATTCTGAACCAGAACAGTTGCCACAGGACCGCGACCTTTATCAAGACGTGATTCAACCACAATACCTTTACCACGACGCTCCGGATTCGCTTTAAGCTCAAGGATTTCAGTCTGTAGTGCCAGATTCTCAAGCAGATCATCCAGACCCAGTCCTGTATGTGCAGAAACAGGAACGAACATGGTGTTGCCACCCCACTCTTCAGAGATAACTTCATGTTCAGCAAGCTGACGCATGACCTTTTCAGGATCAGCACCCTCTTTATCCATTTTATTCATGGCTACAATGATCGGAACACCAGCTGCACGTGCATGGTTCAGTGCTTCAACTGTCTGAGGCATCACGCCATCATCTGCAGCGACTACCAGCACAGCCACATCTGTCATGCTCGCACCACGGGCACGCAGGCCTGTAAATGCTTCATGGCCAGGTGTATCAACGAAGACAACACGTTCACCACCGTCAAGTTTCACCATGTACGCACCAATGTGCTGGGTGATACCACCGGCTTCACCATCAGCAACATGTGCTTTACGCAGAGCATCAAGAATCGATGTTTTACCGTGATCCACGTGACCCATTACTACGACAACAGGTGGGCGTGGAACCAGATCTTCACTGTTGTCTTCAGAAGTATCTTCTACCAGAACGTCTTCTACTGCTGATGCGTTAATAATTTTCGCCTTATGACCAAACTCTTCAACAATTAATACCGCTGTATCAGCGTCTACACTTTCATTGACCGTTGTAGGGATACCCATTTCAAACAATTTCTGGACGACCTGTACACTTTTGAATGCCATACGGCTTGCCAGTTCCGACACCAGGATAGGATCGGTAACTTCAACTGTACGTACTACGAATGCTTCATCATCTTTGGATACACTGGAGTCACGTCTTCTGGAGCCACGAGCCAAACGAGCCTGGCGATCCTGCTGTTCCGGTGTAAGCACTTCATTACGTTTTGCAGAGTATGAACGACGAGCAGCCTTTTCAGCTGGAGACAGACGCCGTTGTGGTCTGCCTACACCACCACGGCGGCGTTGCTGAGCACCCGGTGGCGGAGCTGTCGGCTGCGGTGCAACTGCAACAGAAGGTGAACGGCGTGCATTTGCATTCTGAGGAGAAGCATTCTGGCCCGGACGCTGGCCCGGACGCTGGCCCGGACGATTCTGCTGGTTTTGCCTGCGTTGAGTTGCGCGGTCTTCTGAAATTTTCTTCTCAATCTGTTTTACTGATGAACGCGGCGCTTTCGATGCAGCGATCTGTGCTGGAGAAAGGCCACGGCGAATTGTGGTTCTCGGTCCTTTATGTGTTGGCTGCTGGCCAGTACCTGCCGGGCGATTAGGACCACCTGGACGGTTCGGACCGCCTGGACGACTGTTAGGGCCACCCGGACGGTTAGGACCAGCAGGACGATTCGGACCTGTTGGTCGGTTAGGGCCTGCTGCTGGACGGTTACCTGGAGTTGCCGGACGGTTAGGTGTGTTTGCTGCTGGGCGATTAGGGCCCCCGGCAGGACGGGTAGTTACACCAGCCGGTCTATTCTGGTTAGCTGCTGGGCGATTTGCTCCACCTGCTGGACGAGTCGTAATACCGGCAGGACGAGCTGGAGCAGCATTTCTTATTGCGGCAGTTGCAGCTGCAGCACGTTGTGCAGGTGTAGGACCTGTCTTTTTCGCTGCAACCGGTGCTTTTGCGGCAGGTTTAGCAAGCGGAGCTTTTGCAACAGGTGCCTTGGGTGCTGCTGTTACAACAGGTGCTTTCACAGCGGCTTCTGCCGCTTTTGCTTTCGCAGCGGCAGCTTTTGCAGCTGCTGCTTTATTCGCTTCAGCCTGCTTGGCATCATCAAGTTTCTTTTTCTCTACTGCAGCTGCTGCACGCTGTGCAGGAGCCATTGGCTTCTCTTTCACTACAGGAGTTGGTGGTGTTGGGGCCGCCGGTGCAGGTGTTGCTACCGGAGTTTCAGCTTTGGCTGCCGAAGGTTTACTAACCGGCGTATGGCGACGACGGACGGCCACTTCAACCGTGCGACCTCGTCCTTCAACCTGCCCGCCGCTGCGTGTCTGGCCTGCAACCATCGGGCGATTCAGGGTAAGCGTTTTACCACCGCCTGGCTTGGCATCCGGCTTGGCTGAGGTTTTTATCGCAGAGCGAATCTTCTTCTGGTCGTCCACATCCAGTGTACTGGTCGGTCCGCTCACAACCACATTACACTGTACGGCTGCGCGCTGTACTTCCGCCGCCTCTACGCCAAGTTCTTTTGCCAAATCTAGAATTCGCTTTGCCATCGGTTCTGTTTACCCTAATGCCTTGATGTGTCTATACCAGACACAATATTGGTTTAACTTCTTTGCTACTGCTGCCGATGGCCCTGAGGCATCGACTCCCGCAATAGCTACATTATCACGCCCGAACTTTTCACCAAGCCATAACTTTGATGAAATCCGGACCATTGCAGTTTTTAGCTGCGCTTGCTTCCGTTTCTCCACCGCATCATCAATCTGACGATGTAGCGCATCACCGGCATCTTCTGCCAGTAACAGCAGCAGAGGCGCATTATTCCACAGTCGGTGCATTACCGCATCCCTGCCAACATTGGCGGTGATGCGCAGACGTGTGAACATCTGCTGTAATTGCTTTTCCAGCACCAAATCAAGCCGTTCTTTCAGTGCTGACCACTGTGGCAAATCAACAACGAATTTCGCTTTTAACGGCTGCATTCGCTTATCATTCATCCCCTGCAAACAGGATTCCTGCATACAGAGGTAAGTGCCACGTCCCGGTAGTTTCTGAGCCAGATCAGGCCATAACTGCCCCTGTTCATCAACTACCAGTCTTAACATTGCCTGCTTCGGTGAGCTGACCCTGCAGGCCAGACAGCTCCTTAACGAGGCATGAATATCATCCTGCTCAGTCAAACCAGCCGGAAGCCTCACGCGCAGCGATAATAAGGGCTTCAGCCTGTTCCTTGCTCAGCCCCTCAATATCTTCAATTTCATCCATAGCAGCATCAGCAAGTGCATCAACACTAACCATTTCACGCGCTGCTAACTGTTCAGCAATCTCACGCGTCATACCAGGCAGATCAAGCAATGAAACTTTCGCCTCACCCTCTTCACTGTTCTGGTTCAGAGCCTGATCGAGAAGCACATTGCGTGCACGTTTCTGCAGCTCCAGCGCAACCTCTTCATCAAGACCCTCAATAGCTGAAATATCGTCAACCGAGCAGTAAGCCAGATCTTCGAGACTCAGGAAGCCTTCGTTTACCAGTACTGCAGCAAAGTCCTCATCCACATCCAGGCCTTCCTGGAATACGGTTTTACCCTTGGCAATCTCTTCAGTACGACGCTCTTTCTCTTCGCCGGTACTCATCAATTCAATGCTCCAGCCTGTCATTTCAGATGCCAGACGAACATTCTGACCGCGACGGCCAATAGCGATAGCGAGATTATCTTCGCTTACAGCAACTTCGATTGTGTTCGT
>Ga0316203_1001261_pt1 | contig 19257 bp, 18 predicted proteins | sample 6monrhotite_MG_FD_204940 | JGI IMG/M metagenome (GOLD analysis project Ga0316203, IMG submission 204940) | Microbial mat bacterial communities from mineral coupon in-situ incubated in ocean water Damariscotta River, Maine, United States -... | ecosystem: Environmental > Aquatic > Marine >... | reverse complement strand
AACATCGAGGATTGGTGTATTTCACGGCAAATCTGGTGGGGCCATCGCATCCCGGCATGGTACGACGCGCAGGGCGATGTGTACGTGGGCCGCAACGAGGCCGAGGTGCGCGAGAAACACGGCCTCGGCTCCGAGGTAATACTTCGCCAGGACGAAGACGTGCTAGACACTTGGTTTTCTTCCGCGCTGTGGCCTTTTTCCACCCTGGGCTGGCCGGAGAAAACTCAGGAGCTTGATGCTTTTTACCCCTCTTCCGTATTGGTCACCGGCTTCGACATCATCTTTTTCTGGGTCGCGCGCATGATCATGATGGGCCTGAAATTCACTGGCAAAGTGCCTTTCCACGATATTTACATTCACGGACTGGTGCGCGATTCCCACGGGCAGAAAATGTCCAAGTCCAAAGGCAACGTGCTGGACCCTATTGATCTCATCGATGGCATTGATCTGGAATCGCTGGTGGCCAAACGCACCACGGGCCTGATGAATCCCAAAGATGCACCAAAAATTGAGAAACAAACTCGCAAGGATTTCCCCGAGGGCATCCCCTCCTTCGGCACCGATGCCTTGCGTTTCACCTTTGCCACTTTGGCTTCCACGGGGCGTGATATCAATTTCGATCTTGGCCGTGTGGAAGGTTATCGTAATTTCTGCAACAAACTGTGGAATGCGGCTAACTACGTATTGATAAACACCGAAGGCAAGGACTGCGGCCAGAACGGTGGAGATGTTGAGTTGTCGGCTGCCGATAAGTGGATTGACGCACGCTTGCAACACACTCAGCAGCAGGTCATTGATGCCTTGCAGAACTACCGCCTCGACCATGCCGCGCAGGCCATTTACGATTTCACCTGGAATGAATATTGCGCCTGGTATCTGGAGCTTTCCAAGCCTGTGCTCACGAGCGATGAAAGCAGCGAGGCACAGTTACGCGGTACACGACAAACCCTGGTGCGCGTGTTGGAATCCCTGTTGCGCACTGCACATCCGTTGATGCCGTTCATCACTGAGGAAATCTGGCAAAAGGTTTCGCCCCTTGCCGGATGCAAAGGGGCAACTATTATGCGCCAGCCTTATCCTCAGCCAGATACCAACAATGTGGACGAAACGGCTGCCCGTGAAATAGAATGGGTCAGAGCGTTTATCATCGGCGTACGCCAGATTCGCTCTGGCATGGACATCAAACCCAGCAAACCTTTACCGGTATTGTTACAGAATGCCAACGACACGGACATCGGCAACCTGAAACATAACCGGCATACTATTGATTTTCTGGCCCGTACTGAATCCATTACTGTGCTAAACGATGGTGATGACGCACCAGAGTCCGCCACTGCATTGCTGGGTGAGATGAAGCTGCTCATTCCCATGGCCGGGCTTATCGACAAAGACGCTGAAATTGCACGATTGAGTAAAGAAATCGATAAGAAAAAACAGGATGTGGCACGTATTGAAGGGAAGCTGTCCAACCCGAACTTTGTCGAACGCGCCCCCGAGGCGGTCGTGGAAAAAGAACGGGAAAAAATTGCAGTCATACAAACTGCATTAAAAAACTTTGAAGATCAACTGAAACGTATTAAGAAAATATAAATCAGCTAAAAACATTTACCACTATTAACGGAGCATTGAAAAAATGAAAAAACAACTGATTACTATCGTACTGGGTTTGTTCATCAGCACATCGGTATTCGCAGCAGCCATGACGGTTGAAGAAGTCAACACGAAAATGGCACAATTAAAAGGAAAAGAAGTCACGGTGACAGGCAAAGTTGTAAAAGTGAATAACGGCATCATGAAACGCAATTTTGTTCACGTACAAGATGGCACTGGTGGCAAAAACACAAACAACCTCATCATCACCAGCAAACAAACCGCCAGCGTTGGCGACAACATTACCGCCACCGGCGTCGTTGTACTCGGCACCGACTTTGGCATGGGTTATGCGTACCCATTGCTGGTTGAACAATCTGTCATTAAGGTCAATAAATAAGCTTTTGCATATGTATTGAATTAACCGTAGGGGCACCCCTTGTGGGTGCCCTGGGTTTTGGGGTTGCCCCACGTTTTGGGTACCCACAAGGCTTGGGCACCCACAAGGGGTGCCCCTACGGTTGACAACATTATTGATGCATTCACGGTGTGAAACAAAATCACTGGCCACGGTTTGATAAAAAATTATGGCAACGTAATTTTTCTATTTCCCACAGAGGACCGTGGAGCCCCATAAATCTTACAACTTGAGCATCAATGCCTCGGGCAGCTGAAAATGTTTTTCCTGCTGCGTGACCGGGCAAACAAAAGCCAGACTACTGGCCGTTAACTGCAAATCCTCTCCGCTTTCTTCCTGCTTACCTTCTCCACCGTATAACCGGTCACCCACCACAGAAAAACCAATGCCCAACAGGTGCTTGCGTATTTGATGTTTGCGCCCGGTATCTATACGCACTTCCAGCAGAGAGCGATTTTTTTCTTCATCATATTTCAGTAACCGTGCATAACTGAGCGCGTGACGACCCTCAATGTCGGTATCGATTTTTTGTGGCCAGGCACTTTCAGGAAACTGGCCATGTACAATCACCTGATAACGTTTTTCCATTGCCCGTTGCGCGAATAATTTGGCAAGCTCGGTGGCTATGCGTTTTTGGTGGGCAATAATGATCAACCCAGTTGCCGCGCGGTCCAGACGATGAACAGAAAAGGCCGGGCGTTCCGGCGTCAGGTTTTGTTCAACCCAACGCTGAACCGTACAGTGGTCCCCCCATTTTGAGCCTTGTGAAAGCAAGCCATAAGGCTTGTACCAAATGCTATATTCACCCTGATCTGCAATGAGCTGCGGTGGCGTGGGAATGGACTCCAGCACCTGTTTGTCATAATAAAGGTGTAGCTCATCACCCATCGCAAGTGTTTTGCTGGCACGCCGCAACCTGCGTGGTTTACCGGTTTTTTTCGCCTCCAGCCAAACTGCGCCTTTTTGCATGACCTGTTTGATGTACTGTTTGGACAGGCCGGTGGCTTCTGCCAACAAATTAACCGCATTGGTGCCGGTATCGTCAATGGTAAGATGAATTTCAAAAGGTGATGTAAGTTTGAGCATGAGGCAACCATTTTAAAGCTTGCGCATATTGTAGCCGAAGACGATGCTGCAAACTGCAAGATATAACCCACAACATACATTCCATGACTTTATTAGAATCACTATTTCATCCACAACTGCTGTTTGCCTTGGCACTCTTTGCCGTTGTCTCGGTGCTCGTCGAAATTGCTGCTTACAAATTGTTAAACGCCATCGCTGACGTTGCATCTTCACACTGGCTGATGGAACACGTCATCATTCCCGCAGCACGCGCACTGGCGCTGGTCAGTTTCATTTTGGTTGCCTATCCGGTGTTATTTGGCGTGGAATCAGCACTGCCTGTGGGTGAATTGCTGGCCGCTGATCAGTTGCGCCTGACCAATCTGGTGAATGTGGTTTTTCTGTTGTCGTTGCTGTTGCCGCTGATCCCGGTGTTCAGCCGCTGGCCAGCTTTGGTATTACCCATTCAGGGTATTGCAGCCGCCACCTTGGTGTTTCACTGGTGGGCCGACACCCAACCGCAAGTAGATATTCATTTCTGGCCCGGTGCAACAACAGTGCTGGGCTTGCTGGTGTTTGCCTTTGTGACCCATGAAATCGCCAAACAGCTTTCGCATCAATTGGAAAAAAGGGTTGATGGCATTATTGAGCGCGAAGGTTCCGGTCGGCTGATTTACCGCACGGTGGTAATGGTCATGCAGGTGCCTGTCATTTTGTTGTACACGCTGTCGCTGGGGCAACAGTTGCTCTGACAAGAAATATACCCGTGGCGTTTGGAATTTAGGTCTAATTGCACGCCTTATTTACTCCATGGCTGCGTTGAAATTCCTTGAAATAGAGTGACTATTACGCGTCATTTCGCCTTGCCATGAAGCAAATAAGGCGTGCAATTAGACCTAAATCTCAATCGCTACGGGTATATACCTAAGAAACAGGGAAGTTATTTCATGCGCGTTCCTTACCCTACTGGACTAAACAAGTCGTAGTGTTGCCATCCACACGGCTGCTGAACCTGCCACAAAAAATCCTGCCAGACACCCTCCCGCTTTCAGTTTGTAACGCTTAATCAACTCATGCTGGGGATACACGGATAACAAATAGGGGCGATTGTCGTGTTGCGGTTTTTTCATAAGGTGAGTGGGAGGCTTCACGCTACGTTTCGACTGTTCGCGACGCACCCGTTCATAGGCTGCCTTGCGTACGGCCTCCCATTCCTGCACATCAAGCTCGCCATCCCCGTTGGCATCAAAATGTTTCAATAAAGCGGCCTGATTTTTTTTCCAAAGGGCCAATATTTCGCGCACTTCAGCATCGGTATTAAACGATTCCGCGCCTCCTCCCACCGACAGAAACATGCCGATGGCGTACAAGGGTTCGCCTGGATGCATACGCTCTTCAGTATACCGATAACGACCACCCAGTCGCCCCAAAAAACTGCCGCTTTTGTGTGAATGACGCAGTGAAGGATAGCTAGATTCATACCACACTTTTTTAGTTTTGCAGGCCACTGAGGCTCCCTCCGGGTCAATCACACAGCGACCAGTGCTCCCCACCAATACAAACAGCTCGTCGCTGGTTGCGGATTCCACAACACGGCTGTGTCGGTCGTTGATTTTTTCGACTTTGTAGCGATACCAGGTGCAGGGTGTGGTGGTGAGTGGTGCAATGATGGATTCCCCTTCCATGAGCTCACCACGCCCGGCCAGCTCAACATAGCCTTGCGCCGCAGAGCGGATTTTCGAGGTTGGTGTGTCTTCAATAATGCGTGCCCGCCGAAAAAAAATGAAGGCAAAAACAAAACCCACCACAGATGCAACAATACAAATGAGCAGATAAAAATAAAATTTACCCTGCGGGAGATTGAGCACCCAAACTTGCAATGAGTCAGCAGACATGAATTAAAAAATAGCTGTATGAAACTAGCCAAACAATTCTTTGACATTAACGTCTTTGAGTTCTTCTTCGTCAAATTCCAGCAATTCGGCAGGCTTGAAATTGAATTTGTTGGCGATGATCACGTCTGGGAATTGCTCAATACGCACATTATTGAGATTAACCGCCTCGTTATAAAATTCACGCCGGTCGGCAATCGCATTTTCCAGCCCACTAATACGCGACTGTAAATGCTGAAAAGACTGATCCGCCTTGAGATCAGGATAGGCCTCAGCTAAGGCAAACAATCCACCCAGCCCCATACGCAACTGAGTCTCCGCCGCACCGAGGGCACCAATATCGCCACTTTGCTGGGCGCTGGCCACTGCGGAACGAGCCTTCATTACTTTTTCCATGGTTTCCTGCTCGTAGCCCATGTACTGCTTGCAGACTTCAATAAGTTTCGGCAATTCGTCATGGCGCTGTTTCAGCAACACATCAATATTCGCCCAGGACTTGCTGACATTGTGCTTCAACGACACCAGATTGTTGTAAATCATGATGGCGTACAGCACCAGGGCGGCTATCAGGCCCAGAATAATAAAGGTTGAAATGTCCACTGCGGCTCCTTTTAGTTTCAACTGGCTTGTTCGGCTCAATTGGTAGTTTTGATCAATATCGGCAACAATTCTGGTGAATTAAGCCAAATGAAAAACAGCGGAATCATTGCCTATGATGTTAAAAAGAGCAAGAGAGCAGTTTGGGACTGGCTCTGCAAATGGAAGTGATATGTAGAATTGGGGTTGAAGTACGGCCATCAATGTGCCGGAACCGGTACCTACCCTGGAAAAAACGCGCAAACCTTCATTATAAATTTTGTTTCCTTAAACCTGATTAACGGGATGTTTTTTGTCCCTCTCCCCATGTATCCCCCCATAATCATCTTGGGCTTCGTTCCTCACCTCAATCTACGGGCTTTCTTTATGTTCACATTCGTCGTTAATTTCAATTGATAGCCATTTTCAATTGTGTACCCTCACTCCGCCGTGAGGATGAAAGGCGCGAATGCCGCACCCGCTTTTTCCGCTTTGCCCCGCGAAACAGCACGCCCCAGGCATTACCTGCTTCGGCCGCTTGACGCAGGCAATCCAGCGTTTGCGAATCACCTTTTTCCAGCCAAGCCAACACGGCGCCACAGGTGCCCGAACGCAGGGTTTGTTCCAGGATATCAAAACCGTCAGCAACATCGGGATGCACCAATAACACACGGGCTGGATCAATACCTGCTTTTTTTAATTCATCAATACTGGGCAAACAGGGTGGCGCAACCAGTACCAGCCAGCGTTGCTGACAGAAACTAGCCAGCGCGGGCAGCATTTGCTTCAGATTTTGCCGTAAATTATGCGATTGCGCCTCCGTACGGCATTGTTCACTCAGTGAAATACTGCGGATCTCAGTCAATGCTCCGGTCGGCAGGATTTCCTCTACCGCAATATCAGGATTATTTGCTGTCTGACTTTTGCGGATATCCATTACCGGTGCATGGCTGATTGTCTGCCCGTAACGCGCCTGATTTTTTCTCTTATTCTTTTTGCCCAGCCTCAGATATCCAGTGAGTGAGCGGATACTCAAGTGCCAAATTGCCTGCGCATAAATACTAAAAGAATCGCTGGTCAAATTATCACCAGCGAGCTTAAACCCAAGGTACTTCGCTGCCCGTTTCATTATTTCACCTCGCCACGAATGACACCGACAGCCAGACCTTCAATCGTCAGCTCTTCATCGCGCAAGTCCACTTCGATGGGCTTAAAGCTGGGGTTTTCGGGCAGCAAGCGTACTTTGTTACCACGGCGACGAAAGCGCTTTACGGTCACTTCATCACCCAGACGCGCCACAACAACCTGACCACTACGCACATCCTGCGTACGATGTACGGCCAGCAAGTCACCATTGAGGATGCCCACATCCCGCATGCTCATACCTTTTACCCGCAGCAGATAATCCGCTGCCGGGTAAAAAATAGAGGCATCCATTTGATAATGCTCTTCGATATTTTCCTCTGCCAGTATCGGGTTACCCGCAGCCACCCGTCCGATTACCGGTAAACCCTGCTCCTTGTTGTCCACGATGCGAATCCCACGCGAAGAACCGGCATACATTTCAATGGCTCCCTTGTTTAGCAACGCCTTGAGGTGGTCTTCCGCAGCATTCGCGGAACGAAAACCCATGGCATTGGCTATTTCCACTCGAGTGGGTGGCACATTGTATTCTTCGATGAAATCACGAATCATCTCCAACACCTCTTTCTGCCGATTGGTCAACCCTTTCATTTGATGCTCTCCTGAAATATTTTTCCGTTTAGCTGTCAATCTATACAGCAGTTAATTAACCTTCTGTCATTATATACAGTAATTTTCAACCTTCAAGCACTACTGTGTAAAAAAATAATGCGTTGCCAGGGCCGACCGATTGCAAACCCCTGATTTTCGTTATACGGCATATTGCCCGGTGACAAAAACCAATAATACTACCTGGTTATTATCCAAATCCGACAATCTGCCATCCTCGGAATCACCGATGGACACTGAATGTCTACAAATGTCAAAAATTGCGTGGCAGCCTTGCGCTACATCCGTTAGCATGCGAGGTACTAGGGGGCCATAGAATTAACAGGAGGTGTAATATGTTCAGCGAAATATCACTTATGGCGTGGATGAGCGGAGCCATCGTATTTGCCATCGGCGGCGGCGTGGGGTTTTATATCGCCCGACAAATAAAAGACAAGCACACTGTGGGACTGGAAAAACAATTAGAAACCACGCAAAACCAGCTCAGCGAATACCAAGGCGAAGTTAACCGCCATTTCCTCAAAACATCCCTGTTATTCAACAAACTCACCGATGATTACCGTGACGTGTACGAACACCTCGCCACTGGCGCACAAAAACTCTGCAACGATAAGCCACTGCCCACCACGCTGGATTTGCCGGAGACAAGAATTCTCGCCGCTACACTCGCCAACGCGGAAAAGCCAGAAGTCGATGCTATCACCCCAACGCTGACAGACAGCAAACATGATGGCACAACGCAGCCTGCTGATATTGAGGCCGCCACCGCTGAGACAGTGCCCTCCGAAGATACTGACTTACCGAAAAAAATTGTGGGGGAACCCGCAGAGGCAGAACAAACTCTCGCAGAGTCTTCAGCCATTGAGCCCTCAGCCACGGAAAAAAGCTCCCCTGCTGATGACACCCCCACCATCACCAAAGAAGAACTCAAAGCGCTGGAGGAGGCCAACGAACGGAAAGATGAAGACGACGATGTCCATCTTGGCGCCGAGTCCACCTCCTGTGTGAAGCCGGAGCATCATAAAACCCACCCGTCAATTCACTGAGTCTTTCACCAAAAACTGAGGGTTCTATCTGTTCCGGGTATCGAGCCCGTCTGGCTCGAGTGTTTCGTCAACGCCCCATGTTTTGTTGCATACACATCATTCTGGCCTATAATGTGAATATGCAACAAACAAGGGAGCTGGCTTATGGCGCTTTTACACGCTCAACCCATTGATAATAATGCTGTTCTTTCTGAAGCATTGTTAAATACCGGCAAGGCATTAGGCATGACACAGGCCCAGGTGGGCAATGTTATTGGCAAAGATCGTACTACGCTTGGTCGTGGCCTCTCACCCACCAGTAAAGCAGGTGAACTGGCACTACTGTTTATCCGCTGTTATCGCAGCCTTTACGTTCTGATTGGTGGAAAGTCTGACGATATGAAGCATTGGATGCACACTGAAAATCGTCATACCGGCGGCACCCCCGCCGAGCAGGTTCAGACGGTACAGGGGCTAAATCATGTTCTTGAATATCTGGATGCCATGCGCGGAAAAATTTGATGGGAATCTGGGCTGCGGTCAAGAACAAGATCACCCCCGAATATCTCAATAATCATTTGCTGAGAATTGTTGAGAGCCAGGAGCAAATAGCCACCAACAGCCTTGTTAATAACCTCGAAAAACAGGCCGTACTGGAGGAAATGCTGGATAGCTCAAAACCGCCCGTTCCATCAGCCAATGGTGCATTGCATTACCTGTTAGCCACACCTTTTCGTTATCCCCCTCTCCCCTATGGTTCCCGGTTCGGCGCCAAGCATGAGCCGAGTTTGTTTTATGGTTCTCTGACAGAAGAAACAGCATTTGCGGAAACCGGGTATTACCGCTTTCTGTTCTGGTCGGGAATGCGCATACCGCCAGCATCCAATAAACTCGTCACCCAGCACACCATTTTTTCGGTTCAGTACACAACAAGCTGCGGACTTAAACTGCAAGACTTCCCGTTTAGTGATTATCAGGATCAACTAGTGGATCCGGCAAGCTACAAAAACACACAAAGCCTTGGCCACGCAATGCGCGAGCATGGTATTAATGCTTTTGAATATCTGTCGGCGCGAGACTGTAATCACGGCGTTAATGCCGCCCTCTTCAACGCGAGCGCATTGGCCGTTACAACACCCAAAAACCAACGTCAGTGGATTTGCGAAACCACTCACGACACGGTAAGTTTTTATTCGATGGCAGATAAAACCGGTTATCGCTATCCCCTTGACTCTTATCTTGTCGCAGGAACGTTTCCCGATCCAGCGGTATAAACCTTCAGAGCTACCGGTCGGCTTGGGGTTTTAAAGCCCTCACGGAAAATATGACCAACATGGCTTTTCCGCAGCAGACTTCTCATTTTCGGACAGACTCCTAGCACTAAGGATCGTTACCCCTGCAGGCGTGACAAGTCCGCCACACGCAAAAACAGACTTTGCAATTGTGCAAGCAGGGCGAGGCGATTATCGCGTAGTGCAGTATCATCTGTCATCACCATCACCTCGTCAAAAAACTCATCCACAGTTTCGCGCAGACCAGCCAACCGGGCCAGAGCAGGTTCATAATCGCGCTTATCAAACAAAGGGGTTACTTGCTGCGCCATTGTCTTCAACTGTCCGGCCAATGCCTGTTCACTGATCTCTGTCAGCTTTGACGTGTCGATAACATCAGGTACCACGATATTTTTTTCGCCTGCCTGTCGTAGAATGTTAGAGATGCGCTTATTCGCTGCCGCCAGACTCTCGGCTTCGGGCAGGCTGAGAAAATGATTGACTGCACGCACACGGCAGTCAAAATCAAACGGCTGAGTGGGGTGTTGCACCAGCACAGATTCAAATACTTCCGGTGATACGCCGCTGTCTTTATAATAGGCTCGCAAGCGATCCATCATGAAATCAATCACCTGATTGACCACATTCTTTGTCGTTATTTTATCGCCCAACGCAGCCGATGCCTGTTGTACCATATCAGGCAAATCCAGTAGTAACTGACATTCGATAATGATACGCAACAAGCCCAGCGCAGAACGGCGCAAGGCAAAAGGATCTTTGCTACCAGTGGGTGGTTGACCGATGCCAAACATGCCTACCAGAGTGTCTAGCTTGTCAGCAATGGCCACGGCCTGACCGGTAGCTGTAGCGGGCAGTTCGTCACCGGCAAAACGCGGCATGTATTGTTCATCCTGCGCCAGCGCTACTTCTTCGGCCTCACCATCATGTAACGCATAGTAGCGACCCATAATGCCTTGCAGGTCCGGGAATTCGCAAACCATTTCGGTCATCAAGTCACACTTGGCCAGCCACGCAGCACGCTCAGCCCATTCCTTGTTGGCCGATAACGTCGTCGCAATACTGCCAGCCAGTTGCGCAACACGTTGTGTCTTATCATGCAGAGTGCCCAGTTCTTTTTGAAACAAAATAGTCTTTAATTTGCCTATATGACTGTCGAGTTTCTGCTTACGGTCCTGTGTCCAGAAAAATTCGGCATCGGCGAGACGCGGGCGCACCACACGTTCGTTACCGTCACGCACCACGTCGGGATTAGTGCTGTCGATATTGGCAACAGTAATAAAATGAGGCATTAATTTTCCGTTAGCATCGACCACATGAAAATATTTTTGATTGGTTTTCATGGTGAGAATTAATGCCTCGGCAGGCACTCCGAGATAACGTTCTTCAAAGTTGCCGGCAATGGCCACTGGCCACTCCACCATGCCTGTCACTTCATCGAGCAGGGAATCATCAATAACGGCATTACCTTCTAATTGCTCACCGGCTTCCAGCACTTGCGCACGCACGGCTTCACGTCGCGTAGCAAAGTCAGCGATTACTCGCCCCTCGGTTTCCAGCAACGGCGCATAACCTACAGGCTCGGCAATATACATGGCTTCCGGGTGGTGGAAGCGATGGCCACGCGTTTCACGCCCGGATTTCACGCAGAGAATTTCTGCATCAATCACTTCGTCACCAAACAACAACACCAGCCAGTGCGCAGGGCGCACAAACTGCGCATCGAGATCTGCCCAGCGCATGCGCTTGGGGATGGGCAATTTATCCAACGAAGCTTTCACAAGATCTGGCACCAGTGATGCGGTACTCTGCCCTGGTTGTTCCGCGCGATACATCAGCCACGCGCCCTTGTCGGTCTCCATGCGCTCGAGTTCTTCCACGGAAGCCACACCGCAGGAACGGGCAAAACCTTCAGCGGCTTTGGATGGGCAACCTTCGTCGTCAAAAGCCGCCGTCAGCGCCGGGCCACGACGTTCAATTGTTTTGTCTGCCTGTTTCTCGATCAAGTCCGATACCAGCACCGCCAAGCGGCGTGGACTGGCGAACAACGACACCTCTCCATGAGCAAGGTCCGCTGCCTTCAGCCCCTCCACAATGCCGCGACCAAAGGCCTCGGATAATTTCTTCAACGCCTTGGGCGGTAATTCTTCCGTACCAATCTCGATTAACAGGTCTCGCGTATTCATACCGTGCCTCCTTCACTTCGCAAAGAGGAGGTCTCCGTATGGCACATGGGGAAACCAAGTTTTTCACGGGCCTCAAAATACGTTTGAGCCACCGCGCGGGACAGTGTACGTACGCGCAAAATGTAGCGCTGACGCTCAGTTACCGAAATGGCGTGACGTGCATCCAGCAAATTAAAGTAATGTGAAGCCTTTAACGCCTGCTCATAGGCAGGCAATGGCAGGTTCGCTTCGATGAGTTTCTGCGACTCACTTTCGCAATCATCAAATGCCTGAAACAGCACTTTGGTGTTGGCTTGTTCAAAATTGTATGTGGATTGCTCCACCTCATTTTGGTGAAACACATCACCGTAACTGATTCTGCCCAATGGGCCATCGGCCCAGGTGAGATCATAAATACTGTTCACACCCTGCAAATACATGGCGATGCGTTCCAGCCCATAAGTAATTTCACCGGTTACCGGTTTGCATTCCAAACCACCCACCTGCTGAAAATAGGTAAACTGAGTCACCTCCATGCCGTTAAGCCATACTTCCCAACCCAGCCCCCAGGCACCCAGAGTGGGGGATTCCCAGTTATCTTCCACAAAACGGATATCGTGCTCCAGCGGACTCAAGCCAAGCATTTTCAGTGAGCCCAGATACAGCTCCTGAATATCCAGCGGCGAGGGTTTAATCACCACCTGAAACTGATAATAGTGCTGCAAGCGATTCGGGTTTTCGCCATAACGGCCATCGGTGGGCCGGCGCGAGGGCTGTACATACGCAGCGCCCCAGGGCTCAGGGCCAATGGCGCGCAGGAATGTTGCAGGGTGAAACGTACCTGCGCCTATTTCCATGTCCAATGGTTGCAAAATCACGCAACCTTGCTCGGCCCAGTATTGTTGCAAAGCAAGGATCAGCCCCTGAAAAGTTGAGACATCAGAGGTATGCACATTTTGTTTCGACATGTTTTGCAGTTCTTTCGTGTTTCGCGTCAAACGCGGGGAAAGCCGCTGATTATACCTGTTGGCCTGCGCGACGGGAAACGCCTCGTGCCCACATCAGACTCAAGCTATTGATTGATCAGGGGATATGATGAAACACTCAGCCTTCAGAAGAGCTGAACAAATGGACTGAAAATCGCTGGCCTTGTGAAGCAAAGACAATGCAATCGGGTACCATGCTTCCCTTATTTGGCTACGGTCCTGATAAGTCAATGATTCGAGACGCAACCATCAAATCTGAAAGCCATGAAATATTTTTCGCTAAAATACTTGATAGTATCCGACAAAGACATAATGTATGTGCAGATTCATGCTATTTCAAATTAAAGGTGCAAAAATCAAGTTCTACCCCAACAAGATTTTGGGCGTTGCTCAGAAAAAAATAAGCACCTTTGAAATAGCCGTATAAAAGAAAAGTGAAAGTCACTGGAAAAACAAAAAAACACAATATTTAGTTATGTTAATATCCAGAAAATGGAGCCTGGGTCAACATAATTCTTCGACAGAGAAATGGAAGGGGGGGGGGGGGAGGATAATACGATGCATGTTATCGCAGAGCTGTTTTCCTGCTTATCAACATCGGGCCAGAGCCCATATAATTAAAACAACTAACGGGAAAAAGGAATCGCCCATGAACATACTCATCGCGGAAGATATACAAATTCTTCAGTCATTAAATATAAGGCTGATGGAACATTGGGGATATGACTTTGACATGGCCTCGAATGGAGAGGAGGCAGTGGAATATGCTTTAAAAAATGAGGGAAAATATGATCTCGGCCTCATGGATATCGAAATGCCGCTAATGAATGGAATGGAAGCCACCCAGCGCATTCGACAAGAAACAAAATATTTTCCCATCATAGCCTATTCTTCAAATTCCTCTCATCGAAAGCAATGTTTTGAATGCGGGTGTGATGCATTTGTCGAAAAGCCAATACTGCCGAGCAACCTTTACAAAAAAATAAAAGAATTAACCGTAAAATCACTGTTGCTCTATATCGAAAAAAATAATATATCAATAAAACAGGTGGGGCCCATGAGCTCAGATGAATTGAAAGAATTAAGGGAGTTGGAAAAAGATGGATTGGCTAAATTCAGCCTCATCGGTACAGAATATAAATTTCTGGTTCATAAGAACATACAGAATAAATTGTCATATGATTTCATTGCAAAGAAAAAGCTGCTGTCTGAATTCATTGACCGTTCGCCTGAGAGTCCGGGGATAATCCATGTCTATGCATCAAATTTGCATGCCAATAAAAAATTCATATCAACAGAATTGCTTAATCGCCTGATACCAGAAGAAGATAAAAAAATGGAAAAATTTACCCGCAAGGTAGAATATGAGGAAGATTAGTCGCTATTTTTCTGACTCGGATACAGCGCTGAATAAAAAAACCCCGAAAAAATGTGGACACCGCACACAAATTTGACGCTAATGAAGCCATGGGCCAGGAAATCGACCACACCCGGTTCAACCAACGGGATTTCAAGACCTTTGCACAGCGCCTCCGCGAGGAGACTGCTTTGTTGGCCCGTTATTTCGACGAGGGCCGCTTTGACGACGCTCCCCCGGTGGCCGGTTTCGAGCTGGAGGCTTGGCTGATAGACAAAGCGCTCGGCCCGGCACCGATTAACGCAGCATTTCTACAACGCCTCGACAACCCGCTGGTTTCCCCTGAGCTGGCTACTTTCAATGTAGAATTCAATGTTAACCCGGTGACCTTGCGTGGAGCAGCACTCTCCACGCTGGAAACAGAACTACAAATCGATTGGCAGACTGGCTGCGCCACCGCTCGAGACATGGGTGCTGAACTCGCCATGATCGGCATTCTGCCTACGGTGGCTAACACTCACCTGGTGATGGATAACCTGTCATCCATGAATCGTTACGTCGCCCTTAATGCCGCCGTTCTGCGTCTGCGTGGTGGTCGAGCGTTACAACTCGATATCCATGGCAAGGATATCCTGCGTGCCGAACACGGCGATGTGATGCTGGAAGCTGCCACCACCTCGTTTCAAATTCACCTGCAAGTACCATCGACACTGGCTGTACGAGCCTATAACGCATCGATCATTGCCTCCGCACCATTGGTGGCGGTAAGTGCCAACTCTCCCTATCTGTTTGGCAAAGACCTGTGGGCTGAGACACGCATCCCGCTGTTCGAGCAATCTGTGGAAGTGGGCGGTTATGAAGACGGTGCCCACGGGCCCATGCGTCGTGTGACCTTTGGCTCTGGTTATGCGCGAAATTCCATCATGGAATGTTTTACCGAAAACCTCGAACACTACCCAGTGCTGCTGCCCACGACTTTTGATAGCCCACCAGAACAATTGAAGCATTTGCGCTTACATAACGGTACTCTTTGGCGTTGGAACCGGCCACTCATCGGCTTTAAAAATAACACACCGCATTTACGCATTGAACAACGTGTCGTGCCTGCCGGTCCCACCATTGCCGATGCGATAGCGAATGCAGCGTTCTATTACGGACTCACCCAGGCGCTGTGCGAAACCGATATTGCCCCGGAGGCCGACATGCCTTTTACCCAGGCGCGTGATAATTTTTACGCCTGCGCCCAACAAGGGCTCGATGCTCACATTGTTTGGCTGGATGGACAAAAACAACCCGCGCAATCACTGATACTGAAAACCTTGTTGCCCATGGCGCACGGTGGACTGATTTCGCTAGGCATCAATGATAAAGACCGCATCCATTTTTTGGGCATCATCGAAGCACGGGTGCAAAATGCCTGCAACGGTGCGACTTGGCAACGTCGTTTTTACGCTGCCCACTGCACAGAAAAAGGCAACGATATGGTGCCGTTATTAAGTGCTTACCTGCAACGCCAGCGCAGTGGAGTGCCGGTGCATGAATGGGATATCGAAAAGTAACTTGAAAAAAAACGCCCCCTCTCATGTGAAAGGGGGCGTTTTGTTTTACCGTGCAAACAGCGAATGAAACGCTGTTTTTGCTAACAAAAAATTAGCAGGAGTAATACATATCAAATTCAACCGGATGCGTACTCATACGCAGGCGGGTGACTTCTTCCATTTTCAACTCAATGAAGGCACTGATCATATCGTCTGAGAACACGCCACCCGCAGTGAGGAAACCTCGATCGGCATCCAACTCTTCCAGAGCCTGATCAAAAGAATGACAAACCTGCGGAATTTCGGCCGCCTCTTCAGCTGGCAAGTCGTACAGATCCTTATCCATGGCTTCGCCAGGGTGAATCTTGTTTTGAATACCGTCCAGACCAGCCATCATCATTGCGGCGAAGGCCAGGTACGGATTGGCAGTAGGATCAGGGAAGCGCAGCTCGATGCGGCGACCTTTAGGGTTGCTCACAAACGGAATGCGGATAGACGCAGAACGGTTGCGGGCAGAATAAGCCAGCATTACCGGTGCTTCAAAGCCGGGCACCAAGCGCTTGTAGCTGTTGGTTGAGGCATTGGTGAAGGCATTTAATGCGCGGGCATGTTTGATAATGCCGCCAATGTAGAACAATGCCATTTCAGACAGGCCACCGTATCCATCACCGGCAAACAGATTATCACCGCCTTTAAACAGAGACATGTGTACATGCATGCCGGAGCCATTATCGCCGACCAATGGCTTGGGCATAAAGGTGGCGGTTTTGCCGTAGGCATGGGCCACGTTGTGTGTGCAGTATTTCTGGATTTGCACCCAGTCAGCGCGCTGGGTCAGGGTGGCGAATTTGGTGCCGATTTCGCACTGGCCAGCGGTTGCCACTTCGTGGTGATGCACTTCGACCGGAACCCCCATTTCTTCCATGGCCAGACACATGGCGGCACGGATATCATGCAGGCTGTCTACAGGCGGTACAGGGAAATACCCGCCTTTCACACCGGGACGGTGACCGATGTTGCCGTCTTCGTAGACTTTTTCGGAGTTCCACTCGGATTCTTCGGAGTCAATTTTGTAGAAGCTGCCGGACATGGAGCTGCCCCAGCGTACGTCATCGAGAATGAAGAATTCGGGTTCAGGACCAAAATAGGCCACATCAGCAATGCCGGTGCTTTTCAGATAGGCTTCAGCGCGGCCAGCAACAGAACGGGGATCACGCTCGTAACCCTGACCAGTGGATGGCTCGACGATGTTGCAGGTGATGTTCAGCATGGATTCATCGGCGAACAAATCCATCACAGCGGTGGAAGTGTCAGGCATGAGGATCATGTCGGATTCGTTGATGCCCTTCCAGCCCTGGATAGAGGAACCGTCGAACATCTTGCCTTCGGTGAAGACATCTTCGTCCACTTGGCTGGACGGCACAGTGACGTGTTGTTCTTTGCCGTGGGTGTCGGTGAAGCGAAAGTCGACAAACTTCGCTTCGTTGTCTTTAATCATACTCAATACGTCTTGTGCAGACATGATGGACTCTCCTTACATTGCTTGCTTTAATAAAATTATGATAAGTAAATGATTGTTAACTGCTTTTAGTTCATTTTTTTAGTTCTTGATTCACCTGCTCTGCTTAACGCTATAGCCAGATGTTCCGTGAAAATGTCTTGCTGTGTGATTTATGGCCGTATTTCAATGGGTGTGCCTGATTTCACCAATTTCCATATTTCATCCATTTCAGTATTAGTAACTGCTATGCAACCCTTTGTCCAATCAAAGTGCTGTGTCAACCAGGAGATCCATCCCAAACCATTTTTTTGGCCGTGAATCATTATTTCCCCTCCCGGGTTCACGCCATTGGCTCGGGCTTTTTTTTCGTCTGCTTCGTTTGGATACGAAACATGGATAGCTTTATAAAATGCGCTATCTGGTTTTTTATAATCAAGAATATATCCCCCTTCAGGGGTACGTTCGTCTCCCTCTCGTTGTTTATGACCTACAGGGTTGCCACCAAAGGCAACATCATATTCTTTAATTCGATGTTTGTTAGACAAAAGGTACATTTTTCTTTCTGATTTATTGACAAGCACATAATCGATTTCATTTGAAGCCGCGCTACTGTTCAAAATTGTCAAACCAAAAAACAATACGAAATATTTCATCTCAAAAAAACAGTTGAATCACAACCAACACAAAAACAATCCCTCGCAGTAGCAACAAAACACCAATTTTCAACTGACTTAATCCCGCTCCCAATACCACACCAATCAGCAGTAACTCAAACAACAGGCTGCCAAGATAGTGAATTGGTGAATCATATCGCCATCCGGCAACTTCGGTACCAAATTTATAAGCCGCCGGGGCGGATAAATAATTAATCAACTCATACACATGGAAAAATAAAAAAATGGCCAACAGTATCCCTAGAAATTTATTACTTATTACTAGTGGATTCTTTTCCATAACTGACCTCTAATATCATATCATCACCATGCTGAAGGTATTTTTTGATGAAATCAGACATATGATTTGTCAAATCGATACAGCCAGCAGAACCCGGCGAGTCACCACCATGTATAGAAAAACCGCTCCGATTAAATACATCGGTTCCCGCAGCTGGATAAATCCATATTCGATTCTTGCCCCAGGAGCTCTCACCTCCCGGCCAATTCGTTCTGCCTAGTTCAGCTGCCATTTCCTCGATCCAACTTCTGTCCGGCATTTTCTGATACTCGGTTTGCTTGACCTGCCATTTCCCCTCCGGTAAGGGTCCCTTGCTTTTCAGCGCATGATTGTCTGGAGATTGATATCCTTTTTTACCAGAAACTGCAGGCCACGATGTAACATTGTTATTTTTTTCAACCCAGATGAGGTGAACACCATCAAACAGCAAGTAAGGAGAGCGAAATAGATTTACTCTTAATAAATTATTCGGCCTCACAAAATGTCCTAGTTTATCTTTTCCAGGAATAGATACTTGTTTTTTTATCGTAACAGAATTTTCATATCCATCTTTCCGCACTGTAATTTTATAGTCATCGAGAGGAATATTTTCGAACTTTACAAAGCCTGAAATACCAGTGTTGGATGAAAACATTTTTTGACGTTGAAAATGTCCAAGAGGTTTATGGTAACCCAAAACAGTGACCGCCGCATTTTGAACTTTTACAACAGACTCACCCTCGTAAACTTCTACTGTGAAATTCCCTTCTTGGGTTTTTTTACTCATTTTATTGGTTTTTTGCCGAATAACAAATAAACGGTAGTTAGTGCTACCCACAGAACCAAGCTGATTTTTTCAATAGACATCATGCTTTCCTTACCGTTCGACCTTAAAGAGTCAAAGTCTTCTGTATGAACCCAGCCCATCAACCATGTTCACGTCATTGATTCTGAGACATACTTAGTCAACAAGCTCTTTAAAACCGCAAACGATAGCCCGCCGACTTTCTTGGTTAATTGTAATTTAGTCTTTTTCCATATTTTGTCGTTTTTAGCAAGCTCCAAAAATTCATGGCCATCCCAGGTTAGCGAAACTGGATACCACTTAAACTCATTACAGCCGGAAGCATCATGAGCTTCGATTAACCCTGCTTGATGAAGAAGTTTGAT
>Ga0316203_1001260_pt1 | contig 19279 bp, 5 predicted proteins | sample 6monrhotite_MG_FD_204940 | JGI IMG/M metagenome (GOLD analysis project Ga0316203, IMG submission 204940) | Microbial mat bacterial communities from mineral coupon in-situ incubated in ocean water Damariscotta River, Maine, United States -... | ecosystem: Environmental > Aquatic > Marine > Coastal... | reverse complement strand
GTTTTCATTGGCGGCCAGTTCCTCCAGTAACGGCAGAATAAGTCGCCACTGGGTGGGGTTGGTATCCTGAAATTCATCAATCAGTAAATGGTCGATGCGTTGGTCCAGCTTGTACTGAATCCATTGTACATTGTCGCCGTGATTCAACAACCGATAGGCCTGCCATTCCAGGTCTGCAAAATCCAACAGGCGTTGTTCAGTCTTAAGTTGTTGATATTGTGAAAGTAATGCACTGCCGGCCTGATACCAGGCGCTGGTGCGGTGCAGCGTGTCCATGGTGTTACGAATATTCAGGGTGTGTGCGATGTGTTCACATATCTGAGAGTGGAGCTCCAGAAAACGCTGCTGCCCCGTGTCGCCCATGGATTTTGCCTGGGCTTTGGATTCCTTTCGTGCCAGCGGTGTGCCAGCGGCAGTCAAGAAGGCTTTGCCGCATTGTGCAAAACGCACATCGGGTTTTTCATTTTCATCACGAGCGATGCTCAGGGCATCTAACGCTGCGGTATTCTTTTTGCCGGGATGTTTTTGCAGCAGGGTCACAAATTCTGCGAGTAGCACAAGGATGTTAGTGCTGAAAAAATCAGCTTCCGGTTCATCGGTTGCACAGACATTGAGTTGTGTGCTCAGTGTATCGATGGCAAAGCCGAGTGGGTCTGTTTGTGATTCGGTGAAGGCCCACCAGTCACTGCGGTGTTCAAGAAAACGGTTGAGTGCGGTTTGTGTATTGGACAGACCGTTACAGCTTTCAAATAGGGTTTCGATAGCCTGGGCATTATCGCTTTGTGGGTGACGGCTGGCATCTGCACACAATGCATCCCAGGCGGCTCGCGTTAATTCTGCTGTAGATTCCAGTAATTCAAAGCCGGGTGGAATACCGGCCTCCAATGGAAAGCGCCGCAGGATGTCCTGGCAAAAGGCGTGGAAGGTGGTGGTTTTTACCTTGAAAGGCGAGCGCAATAAATCTTCGTACAGCGTAGTGGCGCGTTTGAGTGTTGCGGTATCGGTAGGGGCATCGATTTGTTGGAGCAGGGTTTTCAATTCCGCAGGTTCACTCTGCGCCAGTTCCAGCAAACGGGCATTGAGGCGGGTTTGCATTTCCGTGGCAGCCTTGCGGGTGAAAGTGACAGCGAGGATGCCGTCGGCCCGTGCGTCAGCAAGCAGTAAACGAATTAGCCGGGTGACCAGCAGCCAGGTTTTGCCGGTACCTGCGGAGGCGTTAACGGTGGCATTAAGTTCGGGATCGGAAGCGCGTAGAGGATTAGCCATGGTGGGACGTACTTTATCCTAACACGGTGGCCGCATCTACTCGGCAAAATTGCTTTGCATTATTTTATTACCCGTACCTTTCATTGACGTACGCAGACCTAAAGTAGTTTTTTAGAATATGTTGAATTCGCTATGAGAGATAGGTGCAGTATTTTTGCGCAAAATAATCGGAGAAGCACTTTAGCTTTAATGCGTCATCTGTTTGCCATTGTTGCAGTTCAGCGGGTTAATGTCAGGTTTATCAATCAGGTGAAGTGAAATTTTGACGATAAGGAATACTAATATAAGTCGTTTTGCATAACTTGATTTTGCTTCCATCGTAAGCAGTGGTAGTATTCGAGGTTGTAATACTGTGTTGTTTTTAAACGTTAAGCCGTATTTATCTGTTTGGCTGCCACATCTGTTAGTTTTGTTTTGTGCTATTTTTTTGTGTGTACTAAATGTTAGGCTTGTACACTAAATGTTAGACTGATTTTCATTAATGGCTATCCATAGCCAGTTAGTGAATTAAAGTAATAAATAGATGAAAGAAATAACTAACTAAGTAGGCAGGTACACATGTTGTCAGCCGAACAGTGAATTAATGAAGGCGTTAACTTTAGTTTGATAATGTAGAGATAAAAGAGTTGGTTCTCAATGAGAGGCTGAGTAGTTATTTTAATTCTATCCTAAAGGCCGGTTATTTTATCGGGAAAAGCCAAGCTGGATTGAAACCAAAAATTTTTTATATTCTGGCGTGTTAGCTTGATATTGTTTTTGAGAGGGAGATTAAGTATAGATATGGATATAAGAAAAATTATTATTACGGGAATTTTAATGTCGCTACTGGTGATCGCAGGTTGTAGCGATGAAGCATCGGAAGATTCAGATTCAGATTTAGATTCAGACTTAGGAGTAGATGGTGTTTACTCACTTAACGTGGCCGGTGGTCTGGGTGGTGCCGATGGTGGCTCGGGTGGCAATGGTAGCGGCATCCGTTTTTATAAAACAGCCGGTACAGGCGATGTTGAAGTGTTGGCTAGCGGTGCCGCTGATGCCAGTTTCACGACTATTACCCCTGATACCAATCTGGGCAGTAACCCGTTAAACATTACGATGGATATCAGCATCGATGTCTTTGCGGAAGAACCTGCGGCCGGCACTCCCTATTTGATCGAGGGCAGCGGAGTGCTGCGTGTATCCGACGGCAATACCATCTTAAGTGACGAAGATCCGGTAACAGGTATTTCCGTTGCCAGCGGTGTTACTTTGACCTTTGGTCTTAATTACACCGATACAGATCATGCGCAAATCAGTCTTGATAACGATATGTCAAATTCTGGCGTAATCACTACGGTCGATATCGATGATCTCCATCGTGGTAATTTGCGTATTTATCCCGCATCGTATGTGGGGCAGGCGGGCAGTCGTATTGATACTGCCGGTATGCTGGACGGTCAACAGGGCGGCTATGTGTGGATATCAGCCGATTACTCCGTGTATAACCATGGGGCAATCAGCACAAGTGGATCGAATAGCGCCGATGACGAAGCTGCCGCTGGTGGGAGTGTTGAACTCTATGCCGATTATCTTGTGCAGAATACGGGTGATATTGATAGCTCAGGTGGTGATTCCACTTCTGATGCTGCTGGTTCTGGCGGGAATATTAACCTTGAGACTGAACTTGGCAATGTGTACAACAGTGGCAATTTGATGAATCGTGGTGGTAACGGTGAGAGTGGTGGCAACGGTGGCCTGATCAATTTTTCTGCTTATGCTGGTGGTGACATGCTGAACAGTGGTGATATCAATACCCAGGGCGGCACCGGTAGCTTCGGCGATGGTGGAAATGGCGGTAGTATCGAAATGCAGGCTTATGGTCGCGAACTGATTAATAGTGGCAACGTTTTAGCCATGGGCGGCGATACAACCGATGATGGTTCCGATGGTGGTAATGGTGGTGAGCTGAATATTTATGCGGAGTATGGTCCCATTGACAGGAACGCATCCACAGGTGGTCTTTTTGTTTCCGCTAATATTGATCTTTCAGGCGGCGATGCGCTAGCAGCAGGCTTTGGTGATGGTGGTGAGGGTGGTTCCATTGATGCTCAAGTATATGGCTCTAATTATCCTTCTGAAGCACGCTTGGTCTTCCTCGGTTATACCGATATTGGTGCCAGTGGTGGTGATGGCAATTTTGGTGGTTCCGCAGGTGATGTGACCATTTTCAATGATAGGGTGTGGGCAAATGCCGATGTCTATGTGCCCGCAGGTAATGTGACCAACGAAGTCGATATTACTGCCCGTGGCGGCAATGTTGTGGCGGAGGCGGTAACAACACCAGCTGACGGTGGTTCCGGTGGCAACTTTTATCTAGAAACTGAAAATGAATATGGTTATATCAATCCTGGTCTGGAAATGGTGATTAATAAAGGTAATGTTGACGTGTCTGGCGGCAATAGTTTGCAGTCAGAGGTAGATGATAACGGTCACTCGGGTTCTATTTGGTTCTGGGGTTACAACGGCATCACTAATACCGGAAATATCACGGCAAACGGTGGTGCTGACCTGGGTACTGATGGTGATATGACAGGCTATGGCAGTTATGCCAGTGAGGTCAAAATGTTCGCAGAACTAGGCTTGGTCAGCAACAGTGGTGATATCACAAATAATGGTGGCGCTGGCGAATACCGTGGCGGTCGTTCAGATGGTTTTAAACTGTATGGGGCTACGGTGAGTAATAGTGGTGTGATCAATTCGAATGGTGGTGATGCTGATGCAGGCCTGGAGGATTCCATGGGTGGCTCTGGTGGCTGGGTTGAGTTTTTCTCACCGGATGGTGTTGCTGGCGTGACCCATTCAGGCTCAGTCAGTCATGCTGCTGGCACGGGTGGAACCATTAACGATGGTGGTGCCTTTATACATGGTGGCATGTGTGTCAGTGGTGACTGTAAATCCGCATCAATCAAGTGAGTTGGCTAATCAGTGGTGGTGTGAGCACCATCGCTGACAGTCATATTTAGTTGTTTATCGTGTGTTATCAGCGTGGCGGGGTTTTCTCGCCACGCTTTTTTTAACTCCAAAATAATGGACGGTATAAAATGGCTTTGTTTCACAGGCTGCTTTGCCAAATATTGTTTATCGGTGTTATGTCTTTTATGAGTGGCCAGCTTTGGGCCGGGTCACCTCATGTTTTTTATGACAAATCGTCAGATAAAATTTCTATCGCAGCAAATAATGCATCGTACAAAGAAATAGTGGCGCGTATTGCGACATTGAGTGGTATTGAAATTCTTATGGACCCCAAAGCCGAGCACAATGTCACTATTGATGTTAGCGATCTGCCTCTCGAGACGGCACTGAAACAATTGAGTCGTCGAACCAGCTTTGTGCTTATCCACGATATCCCCAAAATGGATGATGGTAAGTCTCAGGAAAACCACGCCCAGCCTATGCTTGTCCGTATGCGCGTATTGCCTGAAGGTGAATTCAGTACGAATGCGCTATACCCTGTTTTGGCACCTGCTGGCGAAGCCTTTATACGAGAAAAAAACCGTTACTCAGTCCCTGCTCAACAGGTTGAAATTTTTAACTACGCTCAAAAACGCTGGGAAGCCAGATTGAAAGGCATGCCACCAGAGAAGCGAGAAAAAGTTCTGGAAATTGCACAAAAAGAACGTGAACAAATGGTATTGCGCCGCGTTAAGCAAGAACAAAGAAAAAAAGAACTCGCAGAAAAGCGCGAAGCGCATAAAAAACGACGTGAAGCTCGACTTGAAGAATTAAAATTAACGGACCCAGAGCGGTATGAGCTCCGAATGAAACGTCGAGCGGAGAGGCAGCAGAGGGCTAACAGCGAGTAATAATATCGCCTTGGGGGATCGACTTTTAAAAATAGCGATTTGGGTAGCCCCGCATTATGTTGACTCACGCATAAAGCAAACCGTCGCCTTTAAAATGTACTAAAAACATACAGTCTTACCTAATTTATATGCGATTGTCCTGGAATTGGAACCTATTGTTCGATTGTATCGTGTCGTTCCTACTGCTCGCTTTTATTGTTGTTATAAAACTGGGCGAGCTGGATCTTTTTCTCAAGTCTGTACTTCGCGTTCTGATGATTTGAATCGGGATTTTGTTGGTATTCCGTATTCCGTATCGCGGTGCCTATGGGAACGGAAGAGGAAAACGGTGGGACTGGGTGGCTGCCCTGGTGTGAACGAAAGTCGTTGTTCCCGGTTACACCCAATGAGGCAGGGATTGGTCGAAAATCACTAAAAATGATCGTTAAATAAAAAAGCATTGGCGAAGTTGCTTCACAATGTGACGGTGTTTTCGTTTCTGATTCACCATCGATTCCCAAGCCCTAAAAGAGATCTTGCTCACACGATTCATCAGTCAATTTTTCGATATCTGAAGTTGGATGTCGCATATACATGGTTTGTTATTGCTGCCAGTTAACAAAATTTTGAGGTTCCTACCGATGATAGTTTTTTCACTGGGCTTATGCCCCCAGAAACACCCAATGAAAGTCAGAGAAGTCATGCTTTTTTTAAAAAAGGGTTTTGCTGCTTTGGCCCTAGTCGCTTTTGTGATATTTACTCATACGGCTGTGGCGGGCCCCCACCCCAATATGTATCTGAATCAAGCTGAGATTGATGGCATCAGCAGCAAGGTCAGTGGCAACGTAGAACCCTGGAGCAGTGCCTACTCCAAGGTTATATCAGCGGCCAACTCGGCATTGGGCAAGTCTTTGTTGAGTGTGACTTTTCAAGGTAAAACCTCTAATCAGTATTATACCGAAAAGCCGTATTGCGGATGGCCGGATGGTTGTCGTGACGGTCAGATTAACCCCGATGCGGACAGGGGAGATTACGTCGCGGCTATTGAATTGGGTAACCTGGTACGAGATTTAGGTTTGGCTTATGCCTTTACCGGTGAGGCGAAATATGCTGACAAGGCGATCGATTTTATCCGGGCTTGGTCGTTGGATCCGGGGACGCGCATGACGCCGACAACGGCGGCGGGTAATCGTATTGAATTGTTTATTACCTTGCCGGGTTATTTTTATGGCGCGGATTTGGTCTGGAACTACGGCGGATGGGGCGCGGGTGAGAAAGCCGCTTTTGCCGACTGGGTGAAAAAAGTAGGCGACCATGCCAAAGCAAATGGTGCGGGGCTGAATAATTTTGCCAACTGGCGCGTGGTGCTGATTGCCTCGGCTGGAGCCTTGTTGGATGACAGTGCGCTATTGAATTTTGCAGCGACAGAGTGGAAGCGCCTGGTTCCATTGCAGATGAGCGGGAGTGGCAAAATGGGGCAGGAAGTTGGCCGAAGCAAAGGGCTGCATTACTCACTGTATGCGATTAATGCCATGATTCAGGGGGCCGAGATCCTGCGCCATCGTAACGTCAATCTTTATGATTACAGCAGTGCTGGCAAGAGCCTGGAATTAGCGCTGGATTATATTACCCCTTATGCCATCAATCCGGCTAATTGGGCGAGCACGGGATATCAGCAAATTACAACCATTACCCAAAAAGATAGTATGGCGTTATACGAATTGGCCTACTCTCATTACCAAAAACGAAGCTATCTGGACGCCATTATCCGATGGAAGCGTCCGATGGATGAAATTCGGGTAATGGGTATCACTACGCTTACGCATGCCAATCGTTTTGACTTGAGCATGTCACCTGTAGCCGCAAGCATTATAGCGTCACCTGATGATGTCACTGTGACAGAAGGTGCGGATGCCAGTTTCAGTGTTGTTTCCGCGGGAAGTGGCCCCCTGGCTTACCAGTGGTTTCGTGATGGCGTCAAAATTTCTGGTGCTACCGATGCCAATTATACGCTGGTCGACGTCAGCTCGTTGGATAACGGCGGCGTTTACAGTTGTGAGGTCAGCAATAGTCTGGGAAGCGCTGGTAGCGGTGCCGCAGTGTTGACGGTATTGTCAGATTCCATTGCGCCGACACTGGTGGCAGCCCTGGCGGTGAAAAACACCAGTGCTGCCCTTGTCTTTAGCGAGCCGGTTAGCGCCAGCAGTGCCGAGAATGTGGCCAACTATCAAGTTGACCCCGGTATTGCCGTCGCGTCTGCCAGCCTGGACTCAGATGAACGTACGGTCAGTCTTACTGTGAGCCCGCTCGCCGTAGACACCACTTATACCGTGCAGGTCAGCAATGTGCAGGATATGGCGCAAACCCCGAACACCATTGCGACCGACAGCAGCCAGAATTTTACCTATCGCACGTCAGATGGCTTTGACGATGGAAATGCTGATGATTGGAACAGCCTGACCGCCTCCCGCTGGGAGGTCGTCATGAATGAAGGTGATATGGCGTACTACCTCAATACGACGGACTTCGGTAGCCTGGGCGGTGGTCAGTTAGGCGAATATTCTTTGTTGCCTGCAGACCATGGTGACTTTACCTTTACGGCACAGGCCAAGCTGGGAGACAGCGTTGCGAGCAATGAATTCGCTGACTATGCCGTGGTGTTCGGGTATCAAGACCCGGACAACTATTATTACGTGTTATTTAACAACGATCAGAATTCCACCCAGTTGTTCAACGTTATCAATGGTAGTCGTGGCACGGCGTTGGCGACGGCAGATAGTGACTGGTTGAATGACAATGCGTATCACAGTATTGAAATTAAGCGTACCGGCAGTGCTATCCGTGTGCATTTTGATGGCAATCTGATTTTGAGCGCTGACGATAACAGTCTGGGTGCGGGCAAAGTCGGTGTGGGTAGTTTTAATGATTCGGCCTATTTTGATGATGTGAGCGTGACGGGTGCAGCATCCGAGGGTGGATCAGCAGGCGGTGATTCAAAAGTACCAGGCATTATAGCGTCACCTGATGATGTCACTGTGGCAGAAGGTGGGGATGCCAGCTTCAGTATTGTTTCCACGGGAGGCGATCCTCTGACTTATCAGTGGTTTCGTGATGGCGTCGAAATTTCTGGTGCTACTAATGCCAGTTATACACTGGTCGGTGTCAGCTCGTCGGACGATGGAAGTGTTTACAGTTGCGAGGTCAGCAATAGTCTGGGAAGCGCTGGTAGCGATGCCGCAATGTTGACGGTATTGTCAGATTCTATTGCGCCGACACTGGTGGCGGCCCTGGCGATTAACGACACTAGCGTTGAGCTTGTCTTTAGCGAGCCGGTTAGCGCCAGCAGCGCCGAGAATGTGGCCAATTATCAAATTGATCCCGCTATTGCCGTCGTGTCTGCCAGTCTGGGAGCAGATGAACGTACCGTCAGCCTTACTGTGAGCCCGCTCACTGTAGACGTCACCTATACCGTGTTGGTGAGCAATGTGCAGGATGTGGCGCAAACCCCGAACACCATTGCAGTCGACAGCAGCCAGAATTTTACCTATCGCACGGCAGATGGATTTGAAGATGGAAATGCTGATGATTGGAACAGCCTGACCGCCTCCCGCTGGGAGGTCGTAATGGATGAAGGTGATGTGGCGTACTACCTCAATACGACGGACTTCGGTAGTCAGGGCGGTGGTCAGTTAGGCGAATATTCCTTGCTGCCTCTAGATTATGGTGATTTTACTTTTACGGCACAGGCCAAGCTGGGAGACAGTGTTGCGAGCAATGAATTCGCTGACTATGCCGTGGTGTTCGGATATCAGGACCCGGACAACTATTACTACGTGTTATTTAACAACAATCAGAATTTCACCCAGTTGTTCAAAGTTATCAATGGCAGTCGTAGCGCAGCGTTGGCGACGGCCGACAGCGACTGGTTGAATGACAATGCGTACCACAGTATTGAAATTAAACGTACCGGCAGTGCTATCCGTGTGCATTTTGATGGCAATCTGATTTTGAGCGCTGATGATAACAGTCTGGGGGCAGGCAAAGTCGGTGTGGGTAGTTTTAATGATTCGGCCTATTTTGATGATGTGAGCGTGACGGGTGCAGCATCCGACGGTGGATCAACAGAGGGTGATTCAAGTCGCCCGGCAGATGGCTTTGAAGATGGAAATGTTGATGATTGGAATAGCCTGACCGCCTCCCGCTGGGAGGTCGTAATGGATGAGGGTGATATGGCGTACTACCTCAATACGACGGACTTTGGTAGCCTGGGCGGTGGTCAGTTAGGCGAATATTCCTTGCTGCCGGTAGATTATGGTGATTTTACTTTTACGGCACAGGCCAAACTGGGAGACAGCATTGTGAGCAATAAATTCGCTGACTATGCCGTGGTGTTCGGATATCAGGACTCGGACAACTATTACTACGTGTTATTTAACAACAATCAGAATTTCACCCAGTTGTTCAAAGTTATCAATGGCAGTCGCGGCACGGCGTTGGTAACGGCAGATAGTGACTGGTTGAACGATAATGCGTACCATAGTATTGAAATTAAGCGTACCGGCAGTGCTATCCGTGTGCATTTTGATGGCAACCTGATTTTGAGCGCTGACGATAACAGTCTGGGGGCAGGCAAAGTCGGTGTGGGTAGTTTTAATGATTCGGCCTATTTTGATGATGTGAGTGTGACGGGTGCAGCATCCGACGGTGGATCAGGCGGCGGGAAATAACCGCAAGTTCATAGAAGCTGTATTATGGATTGCTTGGATAGACGCAGGGCAATCGCATATAAACTCTGAGCATACAGAAGCAATCTAAAGTTGGTTATATAGGCAAGAGACTACGTCATCGCTAATTGTTGGTCACCGCTGATACCCAGTGCTCTCAGTGGCAGGATATGCGCTTGGTCGGTATGGCTGAATCAGAATGCCGGGTGAAGAGATCACGATAGAGTGCCGCTATTTTATTGTCAGTCTGGAAAACAATGCTGAACAACTTGGCAAGGCGGTAAGAAAACATTGGGGGATTGAAAAAGGCCTCCATTGGATGTTGCCCTTTAGGGAGGGTGAAAACCGTGTAAGAAAAGACAATGGGGCAAAAAATATGGCGATATTACGCCAAGAGGCGACGTTGAGGCGGTCAATTAGCTCATTAAACAAGCCCAGAGCCTATTATCTACAAATTGGCCGGAGTTAAGGTCTTTGGGTGACCTGGCAGTCATTGCGACCGATGTGACCTATCAGGCCGAGTCTTGCCACTATTATCCTGTCTCACCATCACAAGGCGGTGTAGATAACAAAAAAGGGCATCAGCTGCGATTGCCCTGGAACTGGAACCTATTGTTTGGCTTTATCGTTGTTAAACGAGCTGGGACTTTCCTCAAGTCTGTACTGCGTGTTTTGATGACTGGAACCGAAATTTTGCTGGTGTCCTGTATCACGGGCGCCTATGGGAGAGGAAAACGGTAGGACTGGATGGTTGCCCTGGCGTGAACAAAAGTCGTTGTTCCCGGTTACACCCGATGAGGCAGGGATTGGTCGAAAATCACTAAAAAGTGATTGTTAAACAAAAAAAGCATTGGCGAGGCTGCTTCACAATGTGACGGTGTTCTCGTTTCTGATTCGCCATCGACTTCCAAGCTCTAAAAGAGATCTTGCTCACACGATTCATCCGTTAATTTTTCGATACCTGAAGTTGGATGTTACATACACATGGTTTGTTATTGCTGCCGGTTAACAAAATTTTGAGGTTCCTACCGATGATAGTTTTTTCACCGGGCTTATGCCCCCAGAAACACCCAATGAAAGTCAGAGAAATCATGGTTTTTTTAAAAAAAGGTTTTGCTGTTTTGGCCCTAGTCGCTTTTACGATATTTACGCATACGGCTGTGGCGGGCCCCCACCCCAATATGTACCTGAATCAAGCTGAGATTGATGCCATCAGCAGCAAGGTCAGTGGCAACGTAGAACCCTGGAGCAGTGCTTACTCCAGGGTTATGTCAGCGGCCAACTCGGCATTGGGCAAGTCTTTGTTGAGCGTGACTTTTCAAGGTAAAACCTCTAATCAGTATTATACCGAAAAGCCGTATTGCGGATGGCCGGATGGTTGTCGTGACGGTCAGATTAACCCCAATGCGGACAGAGGGGACTACGTCGCTGCTATTGAATTGGGTAACTTGGTACGAGATTTAGGTTTGGCTTATGCCTTTACCGGTGAGGCGAAATATGCCGACAAGGCGATCGATTTTATCCGGGTTTGGTCATTGGATCCGGGGACGCGTATGACGCCGACCACGGCGGCGGGCAATCGTATTGAATTGTTTATTACCTTGCCGGGTTATTTTTATGGCGCGGATTTGATCTGGAATTATGGCGGATGGGATGCGGGGGAGAAAGCCGCTTTTGCCGACTGGGTGAAAAAAGTAGGCGACCATGCCAAAGCAAATGGTGCGGGGCTGAATAATTTCGCCAACTGGCGCGTGGTGCTGATTGCCTCGGCTGGAGCCTTGTTGGATGACAGTACGCTGTTGAATTTTGCAACGACAGAATGGAAACGCTTGGTTCCATTGCAGATGGACGGGAGTGGCAAAATGGGGTGGGAGGTTAGTCGAAGCAAAGGGCTACATTACTCATTGTATGCGATTAATGCCATGCTTCAGGGTGCCGAGATCCTGCGCCATCGTAACGTTAATCTTTATGATTACAGTAGTGCTGGCAAGAGCCTGGAATTGGCGCTGGATTATATTACCCCTTATGCCATCAACCCAGCTGATTGGGCGAGCACGGGATATCAGCAAATTACAACCATTACCCAAAAAGATAGTATGGCGTTATACGAATTGGCCTACTCTCATTACCAAAAACAAAGTTATCTGGACGCCATTATCCGGTGGAAACGCCCGATGGACGAAACTCGGGTGATGGGTATCACTACGCTTACGCATGCCAATCGCTTTGACTTGAGCATGTCACCTGTAGCCGCAAGCATTATAGCGTCACCTGATGATGTCACGGTGACAGAAGGTGAAGATGCCAGCTTCAGTGTTGTTTCCACGGGAAGTGGCCCCCTGACTTACCAATGGTTTCGTGATGGCGTCAAAATTTCTGGTGCCACTGACGCCAGTTATACGCTGGTCGACGTCAGTTCGTCGGATAATGGCAGTGTTTACAGTTGCGAGGTCAGCAATAGCCTGGGAAGTGATGGTAGTGATGCCGCAGTGTTAACGGTATTGTCAGATTCCATTGCGCCGACACTGGTGGCGGCCCTGGCGATTAAAGACACTGGCGTTGACCTTGTCTTTAGCGAGCCAGTCAGCACCAGCAGTGCCGAGAATGTGGCCAACTATCAAGTTGATCTTGGTATTGCCGTCGTGTCTGCCAGTTTGGGAGCAGATGAACGTACCGTCAGTCTTACTGTGAGCCAACTTGCCGCAGACACCACTTATACTGTGCAGGTCAGCAATGTGCAGGATGTGGCGAAAACCCCGAACACCATTGCGACCGACAGCAGCCAGAATTTTACCTATCGCACGTCAGATGGCTTTGACGATGGAAATGCTGATGATTGGAACAGCCTGACCGCCTCCCGCTGGGAGGTCGTCATGAATGAAGGTGATATGGCGTACTACCTCAATACGACGGACTTCGGTAGTCAGGGCGGTGGTCAGTTAGGCGAATATTCTTTGTTACCTGCAGACCATGGTGACTTTACCTTTACGGCACAGGCCAAGCTGGGAGACAGCGTTGCGAGCAATGAATTCGCTGACTATGCCGTGGTGTTCGGGTATCAAGACCCGGACAACTATTATTACGTGTTATTTAACAACGATCAGAATTCCACCCAGTTGTTCAACGTTATTAATGGTAGTCGTGGCACGGCGTTGGCGACGGCAGATAATGACTGGTTGAATGACAATGCGTATCACAGTATTGAAATTAAGCGTACCGGCAGTGCTATCCGTGTGCATTTTGATGGCAATCTGATTTTGAGCGCTGACGATAACAGTCTGGGGGCAGGCAAAGTCGGTGTGGGTAGTTTTAATGATTCGGCCTATTTTGATGATGTGAGCGTGACGGGTGCAGCATCCGGAGGTGGGTCAACAGATGGTGATTCAACCGGAGATGGATCAACAGACGGTGATTCAACCGGAAATGGATCAACAGGTGATGGTTCAACCGGAGATGCAACAGGTGATGGTTTAGTTGGAAGTAGCTCAGTTGGTGGTGATGAGTCTGATGCTGGAGGCGGCGCTGGTTTTTTTGGCCCCTTTACCGGTATTGTGTTGTTGTTGATGGTGAGTGTCCGGGGTTTGCGCCATCAGGTTGCACATTCTTCAGGCGCTTCTTAATAGATCATTTATCCCCGGTGTCGGCGCTTGCGGGGTAACGCAAAAAATTGCGTGGTTGCCGACACTGGGGTTTTCCTGTGTCTTCGGACTGAAGAAAAACAAAGCCTATTTTCGTACGCTTTTCGATATTAGGTTTGTTGGTTTCCTGTCTTGGCCAACAATTTTTTGGTTTTACCAAGGTCTTTCGGTAGACTGCCAATTGCTTACCGCCAGTCCAGTTTTCTTTTATTAGCTGGTGCAGTCATCGCCCGCCGCAGTATTTGAACTTTTCAGAAGTATCCTCTGGTCGACTTCTTCGGCTTTTTGTTTGAACCCATAAAAACCAGTCGGATCATTTTTCTAGCACAAGCGCTTGATGTAGCTAGCAAATTTCAATTTACTCTGCACATTAATATCTTGCACTACGAGTTCGTGCCCAACGGGTCTTTCTAAACTGAATCACATTTCTAATTGATGCACGAAGTATTATTCTGGATAAAAAAACTCTGGCTTGCTTCCAGATTTTCACTGTGCGGTTAATCCGGCATATTTTCTAGACCGATCCACCTACTCATCAGCAGTTACGTTGGCGGCTCTGCCATCCATATTTGGTTACCAAAGTGCCAACAATCTACAACATGGCGCCCAATAATGGGCGCTGCATCTCTCGCTGTTCAGTGTCATAACGACAGTGTATCTACTGACGAGGACAGGCTTCTAGGCGGAATTCCACCGTGCATCCGTGAGTGTCGGAATTATTTACATGTTATATGGGAGCGCCTCTATATCGGCCTGCAATGCGCCGCAACATATTGTGTAATGTCATAAATTGTGATTTGGCATGTTTTTTGCCTGGGCTTGGTGCGTCGGTATTCTGGACTGTGGTCGTTTTACAGCCTGAATATTGGTACGGGTTTTTTTGTTTCGCCAGTGTGCAGATCAAAGGAAGGGGAATGCTGTAAATGCTGTAAATGCTCTAGGTATAATAGTATGCTCAATTTTTGTATTCGTCCCCTTGGCGCTCTAGCATTAATAATAATGTTGCTTTTGCCTTGGTTTTCATCAACAGCCTACGCGCTAACTTCCGATGATTTTAATTCTATGTCCCTCGATTCGAGCCTTTGGAGTATGGTGGATCCGATTGGTGATAGTTCTATATCAGTTGATGGATACACACTACAAATAAATGTTCCAGCAGGCACTTCGCACGATGTGTGGCTTTCTGGAAATATGGCGCCGCGGGCGGTGCAGGCGGTGGCAAATACCGATTTTGAGATAGAGGCCAAGTTTGAATCTCCTCTGAGTCAGCAGTATCAACTGCAAGGCATACTGGTCGAACAGGATGCCAGTAATTTTTTGCGTTTCGATTTTACTAATAATGGCACGGATACCCGTATTTTTGCAGCGGCCTTTAGCAACGGTTCAGTGAGTGTGAAGGTGAATACGGTAGTTGCTATTGGAAGCCCTATGTTTTTACGGGTGGCGCGGGTCGGAAACCAGTGGACCCAGTGGTACTCGGTGGATGGCGTGACCTGGATTCAGGCTGTCAGTTTCACCCATACTCTCGCCGTAGGGACGGCGGGGGTTTTTGCGGGGAACGCCGGCAGCTCACCACCTCAGCACATTGCCATTGTTGATTATTTTTTTAACACGGCTTCTCCGATTTCCCCTGAAGACGCCAATGTGCCAGTGGATAATGTTGCTCCGGTTGTCAGTAATATTCAGACGTTTGTTCAGCCAACTGGAGTGTTGCTCTCCTGGGTGACGGATGAGCTTACAACATCGCAGGCAAACTACGGGGAAACTCTCTCGTATGAATTGGGCTCAGTGTCCAGCGGAATTTCTCCGGGGTTCCAACACGAACTGCCTGTGAATGGGCTTACGCCGAACACAACTTACAATTTTCAGATTTCGGCTCAGGATGCCAGTGGGAATATCGGACTTTCACAGAACATCGTTATTCAGACGGGGGGCAGTGGGAGCGAAACACTTCCTCTGGTCGATCTTTGGTATGGGATAACCCAGGATTTTGGCGTTATAGGGACACCGCAAAAATGGGTGAATGTGCTGGGTAACGTATCTGATCCAGATGGTGTTGCTTCTCTCAGTTATACCCTGAATAACGGCCCGGCAACTGTATTGACCATTGGAGCAGATGACTACCGTTTGGCCAATAGCGGTGACTTTAACGTAGATATTGACAGAAGCACTTTGCAGCAGGGCGCCAATGTTTTGAAGATTACGGCGATGGATAGTTTGGGCTATTCCTCGGAACAGACCGTTACCGTGAATTATTATGATGGCAGCGTGTGGCCAACCTCCTATTTGATTGATTGGGCTAGCGCCGGAAGTATCCAGAATGTCGCACAAATTGTTGATGGAAACTGGGATCTCTTACCGACGGGTGTGCGCACGAAGGATGTGGGGTATGACCGACTGATCGCCATTGGTGACGTAAGTTGGACAGATTACGAAATTACTGTTCCGCTTACCGTGTATTCCATTGATCCAGCGGGTTATGCCTCTCCGAGCAACGGCCCAGGAGTGGGGTTGTTAGCACGATGGATAGGACACAATGATATCAATGTCGTACAAACACAGCCTAAGATTGGTTGGCGGCCGATTGGTGCTTTGGGTTGGTACAGGTGGCGGAGTACGACCAATGAAAGGCTGGAGTTGTTGGGGAGCCAGGGCGGCATCTTGCAAACAGATACTTCACGGCAGCTGCAGTTTGGTCTGCCGTATGTGATGAAGATGCGGGTGGAGACCGGTGTTGATCAGGAAAGCAGTTATAGTCTGAAATGGTGGGAAGCCGGACAGGAGGAGCCAACGAGCTGGGATTTGACGGGGACTGGTGACCCGACTACACCACAGGTAGGTTCACTGATGCTGGTGGCGCATCATGCGGACGTTGAGTTCGGCAATGTTTCCATTATGCCTGTGAGTAGTGTTGGCGCGGTTATTGGGAATGTTGCAGAACAGGTAAGTACCGTCGATGCCGTCATCACTTGGACAACAGACGAGCTTGCTACGGCAACTATTCAATACGGGATAGATACCACTTACGGTTCGACGATAAGTGATCCTGTGTTTAACACCAGTCACAGCATGACGATCAATGGGTTGTTGCCAGGTCAGGCCGTACATTATGAAATCACCGTAGTGGATGCGGATGGCAATGTCACCATTACAGGCGATCGGTCATTTATTACGCATTCCAACACTCCGCCGGTGCAGGGGAGCCTTTCGGACGAATTTAATAGTACTTTGCTCAACGGGAGCAAATGGACTTTTGTTGACCCGATAGGTGATTCTTCCGTTACTGTGAGTGGTGGTCAGTTGGCGCTATCAGTGAATGGCGGAGTGGCGCATGATGTCTGGACCAGTGTTAACAACACTGCGCGGGTAACTCATGTATTGCCTAATGAGGATTTTTTCGCGGAGGTCAAATTCGATTCGATTCCTACACAGCAGTATCAGATTCAAGGGTTATTAGTCGAGCAGGACAGCAGTAATTTTATCCGCTTTGATTTTTACAGTGATGGTTCAAATCTCCGAGTGTTTACCGCATCATTCCAAAATGGTGTTCCTACCATACGGGTCAATGATGTGATTGCTTCTGGGGGGGCGCTGTATATGCGCGTCAAACGTGTGGGCGACCAGTGGACCCAGTTGTATTCGTATGACGGTATAAGTTGGCAAGCCGCGGTTAGTTTTACATATGGTTTGGCGCCAAACTCGGCTAGTTTGTTTGCAGGAAACACAGGTTCAAATGCTCCTGCTTATACCGCGCTGATTGATTACTATTGGATTGATAAAGACATGCTGGCGGATACCAGCGCGCCGGTTATCAGCAATGTGCAGGTGGCCGTCAGTCCTAATGAGGCCGCCAGTGCTAATGTGGCCGTCAGTGCTAATGAGGCCATTATTACCTGGGATACTAATGAAGCTGCTAGCAGCTCATTGGCCTATGGCTTGACGACATCCTACGAAATCGGTTCGGTCAATAATGCTGCTACAGTGACTGCCCACAGTGCCATATTGTCTGGGTTAGTGACGGATACGTTGTATCATTTCCAGATTACGGTCACTGACGCCAGTGGTAATGTGAGTAGTTCGACAGATCTGACCTTTACACCTGTAGAGGATTTGACCGCGCCTATTATTAGTAATATCCAGGAGCAGATTACGACCTCGGGTGCAACCATCAGCTGGGCCACAGATGAGCTGGCCACTTCCAGTATTGAGTATGGTACCGATATCACCTATGGCTCCGTGGTTGACAGTGGCAGCAGTTTGAGTCTTGCCCACAATTTGCAACTAACGGGATTTTCACCCGGCCAAACCGTGTATTACCGGATAACCTCTGTTGATGCGAGCGGCAACGGGACGGTTTCGACGGGGCGATCTTTTGCCACGTTGCTGGGCGATGGTCCCATTCCAGGGACACTGTCGGATGACTTCAATGGAGGGACGCTGGATCTGGCACAATGGGCGTTTGTTGATCCGGTTGGTGATTCGACAGTCAACGTCACCAATGGTCAGCTTGCCATATCGGTGGGCGGTGGGCTGTCGCACAATGTATGGACTTCCGGCAATGATTCAGCACGGATCACTCACGCGGTAGCCAATCAGGACTTTTTTGCTGAAGTGAAGTTTGACTCAATACCGGGACAGAGATACCAGCTTCAAGGCATGCTGATAGAGCAAGACGCGGACGATTTTATCCGTTTTGATTTCTACAGTGACGGCATCAATCTGAAAATTTTTGCGGCAACATTCCAGGCTGGGCAGCCAACCACCAGGGTGAATACTACAATTGCAGCAGGTGGGTCGTTGTACATGCGCGTCAAACGTGAGGGCGACCAGTGGACCCAGGAGTATTCATATGATGGCAGCAACTGGCAGACGGCCGTGACTTTTGCACACACCCTCACTGTTGCCTCGACAAGCTTGTTTGCCGGAAATTCGGGTACAAATGCGCCAGCATTCACCGCTTTGGTCGATTATTATTGGATCGACAAAAATATGCCAGTGGATACCACCGCGCCGATTATCAGCAATGTGCAGGTGGCTGTCAGTGCTAATGAGGCGATTATTACCTGGGATACTAATGAAGGCGCTAGCAGCTCATTGGCCTATGGTTTGACGACATCCTACGAAATTGGTTCGGTCAATAATGCTGCTACAGTGACTGCTCACAGTGCCATATTGTCTGGGTTAGTGACGGATACGTTGCATCATTTCCAGATTACGGTCACTGACGCCAGTGGTAATGTGAGTAGTTCGACCGACCTGACATTGACACCTGTAGCGGATTTGACTGCGCCTGTTATTAGTAATATCCAGGAGCAGATTACAATCTCGGGTGCAACCATCAGCTGGGCCACAGATGAGCTGGCTACTTCCAGTATTGAGTATGGTACCGATATCACCTATGGCTCCGTGGTTGACAGTGGCAGCAGTTTGAGTCTTGCCCACAATTTGCAACTAACGGGATTTTTACCCGGCCAAACCGTGTATTACCGGATAACCTCTGTTGATGCGGGCGGCAACGGGACGGTTTCGGTGGGCCGATCTTTTACCACGTTGCTGGGCGATGGACCCATTCCAGGGACACTGTCGGATGAGTTCAATGGAGGGACACTGGATCTGGCACAATGGGCGTTTGTTGATCCGGTTGGTGATTCGACAGCCAACGTCACCAATGGTCAACTTGCCATATCGGTGAGTGGTGGGCTGTCGCACGATGTGTGGAGTTCCGGTAATGATTCAGCGCGGATCACTCACGCGGTAGCCAATCAGGACTTTTTTGCTGAAGTGAAGTTTGATTCAACACCGGGGCAGAAATACCAGCTTCAAGGTCTGT
>Ga0316203_1001253_pt1 | contig 19374 bp, 34 predicted proteins | sample 6monrhotite_MG_FD_204940 | JGI IMG/M metagenome (GOLD analysis project Ga0316203, IMG submission 204940) | Microbial mat bacterial communities from mineral coupon in-situ incubated in ocean water Damariscotta River, Maine, United States -... | ecosystem: Environmental > Aquatic > Marine >... | reverse complement strand
TATTTAATGGCAACTCAGGTAACCACCCTGTAGGTAGTTACTATGTCCCCCACAAACCTGCAACTTGGGGTGAAGTACAGGATGCTATTAACTTTGATGGATATCAGGCAAGGCACCAAACTACTTTATACATAACAACTGATAAAGATACATTCACAGACCCTGTAAAGAAGAATCTAGAATGTATATCTAAGTTAAAGAGTCATGTGTTTGTTAAAACATGGTATGGCATATCCTACAGTATGGAATATTAATATGAAGAAATTACTTTTAGTAGCAGCTATTACCTTAGTAGGGTGTCAAGCAACCCCTAAATCCGATGTAAGCCACGCTGTTGATGTTAAATGCACTAAACATACCTTAGCTACTGTTGAGAAGTTAGTGCCCCAGAGTCCTGCGGAAGCTGTAGCATTCGCTTGGATTGAGAATCAGCAGAGGAAAAAGGTCTACAGAGAATGTATTAGGAGGTATATATGAATAAGTTATATGTTATGTTTTATCTAATAGCTGCCTTGGTGATATCTAATTCTGTTTGGTTGATGAATTATCATGCCCATGAGTGGTCAGTATTAATTGTCCTCACTAGTTTGGTTACTTTGGTGGTTACTATTGCTGGGTTCTATAAGGACTTTAAATCATGAGATTATTCAGAATGAGGTATAACTTCCTATATGATAGGACTGAGATGACAGCTAAGGTTAAGTATACCTATGATGTATCTAAGGTCAAGAAGGAAAGGATTAAGTGGGAAAATGAAGCCTCCCATAATAGGTTTTACTCTGACGATGTAACTGAGGATGTGATATGAATATATATTTATTAGGTAGTTTAGTTTCTTTTGTTTTGTTATGTTTAGTGGTTTACTTTGATAAAGACAAGAAGGACCTCAAACTAGAGGACTTGGCGGTGTTCATGCTGTTTCCTTTTCTTTCATGGGTTGGTGTAGTTATCGAACTAGTTATTGTACTTGGAATGATATTATCTAAGGTTAATTGGGATAAAGTAATATTTGTATTAAGGAAATAATCATGAATAAGAAATATATGTTTTATATATCAATAGGGGTAGGGGTTATAGGTTTGTTATTAACTATAGCTTGTGTCTTTATCAATACATATGCTAAACAGATGGGCTTATGGTATGCATTTCCTGTATCCTTTACGGGATGGGTAATAGCCCTTGTCTCTATTTGTTTTAGTTTTTTTGGTTGTTGTTATTCTTTGGAGAAATTGTGATGAATAAGAAAAAATTATATCTTATGGTATTCGGTGGTATAAGTTTAGTATTCTTGGTAATTGCTAATATATCTAACCTAGCACATAGTTATGGAGTACATTATGATCAGTGGTATGCAGATGCTTTAGAGGTTACTACAGTTGTGTCTTTTGTAGCATGTGGTGTAGCCAGTTTCATTACTTTTTATTCTTTTATTGAGTATGTGATAAGCGAGGATAATACATGAAGACTTTAACTTTATTTTATATATCACTAGCAGGTTGGTTTATTACATTAATACTTACAGTAGCAACTGCCTTATCTTATAGCTATGGTCAGCATAATGACCTATGGTTTGCTAAAGCAGCAGAGGTCTTAGGTGTTTTATTTAGCTGTGTTTTGATAGCAGTTACAATGGTAGTGATATCTACAGGTATAGAATTAAATAGTAAAAATAAAGCTTGACTTTTGGTTAAAAGTATGCTATAATATATAGATACTTTAGTCCTTTAGTAAAGAATTTTAAAACATATTCAAAACAAACAACATAGGATTAAACATTATGAATACATTTCCAATAGCCCTTAAGTCCCTACAGACCTCTAACGGGATCCCCCAAACAACTAAAGGAACACTACTATGAGTGACTTCCTGTTCCATATCACCCCCTCTGTTTTAACTATCATGCTAATAGCTTTTATCCTCATACCTATTTTAATCTTCTTACTCGGCTCTGTCGTGGAATACACTGTGAACGCAAAGACTTGGGGTCTTAAGTTCGTTAGGGATATTTTTGATAAATATTTTAAGTTATTCTTTTATGAGGAAGATGTTTACTATGTTAACGTAAGTATTTATGATTATGAGTTAACCAATATAAAAGATGAGTGGTGGTTTAAGTATGATAGTGACTCATATCTGAGTGGTAATTTTGGCCATGTCAGTCGTATGTCTAGGGCTACTAAGTATAATTCTAAAGAGGAAGCAATAAAGGCCGCAGGTAATAGATTAAAGACAAGGAAGGAACATATGGTAAAGAAATTTGTAAAATGGTCCTTACCTGTAGCTATCCTTGCTGACCTTAGTCTCTGGGCCTTCCTTTACTCACCTGTAGCAACCCTGTCGGTCTTAGGCACTTTAACAACTATACAATCTACACGTTGGTTATCAGGTAAGTTAGCTAAGAATGTTAAACACACTAAATCTAACACTGACCGTATAGTAAAACTAGAGGGTGAGGAAGATGCAGATAACAAAGGATAAGTATATATGGCTAGGTATTATAACTGTCATAGCAGCAGGTACTTTTATCCTTGGTAAGATCATCATAGGTCTTGCTTTAGGTATTGGTTCCTTCATGTTAGGCAGGTACAGTACTAAGGTGTTGAAATTATGACACCTTTTATACTTAGTGATGGTTCAGTAGTAAGTGTAGGTGGTTCCGTTATGGTTAACAGTGCTGGTAGTGATGGTTTATTCTTTAGAGATAATGAATATGAAGTCAAGGCTATATCAGTTAGTTCTAAAGAACCTACGTTCACCTTAGCTAATCACAATGGGGTCTATAAGTTCTTTAGGTCCCACTTATTATATAATGGTAAGCTAGTAATAAAAAGAGGTTAACATGTCCTTTATTATTAATAAGATTGAAAAGAAACAAATAACACTTGAAGAACCTAAGGACTTTAAGGTCTCAGGGTCAACCACTACCTTAACTAAAGGGGATAAGGTAATGATGTTAGATCTTACGGACCCTGAGGGCTTGAGGTACTTCGGTATTAAGAAAGGTAAAAGGGAAGGTCTGATATTGTTCAAACCAGAAACCTTTGATACATTTGATAAATTTTTAGGAGCATTTTGATATGCCTTCAGTTACATTAAGTTTTGAACGTAGTAGGGATTGGTCAGATAATGGCTGTTGCTTTGGGTTTACAGGCCGTAGTGGTTCTGTGCTAAATCATGGTTCTGGTAACATAACTAACTACAAGTACAACCTATCACAAGCTTGGGGTGGTGCCTCTTTGACTAAGGAAGGGTTAGATAATTCCCCTGTAAAAGCATGGGATTTCTTAGCTAGTGAAGGCTCCCCTTGGGCTAAGTATGTGACTATGGTTAACCATGGTAGTGAAAACTTAAGCCGGAGTTGGTCTGTTGACATTAAGACTGACATACCGGGACATGCTGTAATTGGTACTGCTTCTGTATTTAGGTTCATTAAATACTTATCGAATGGTGGGTATGGTTTATGTATTTTCAATGAAGCCATTAAACTAGGAGGCCATCCTGTTATTGCTTTATTGGTAAGTAGTATGGCTCTCAATGCGAACTCAAGGCTTAGGGGCGGTGGTTCATTAAGGACTTCATTTCAGTCAGTACCTGAGTTAGGTGATGATATCCCATTCAAACTTACCCGGATTGATTTGAGTGATTTATTTGCTTTGATTGATGGGACTTGGGAATTTGAAGTAAGAGATGAGGATAGGCCTGATACTTATGCAACTAGCGGTAGGTATAGTCAACGGATCCTAAGCTCCTATGAAACTGGTAGCTTTAACTTCCCTCATTACATAATGAATAGGTTCTTCCCTCAGACCTCAATGCTTACAGCAGTAGCACAACGTGCTGGGATGGGTCAACGTAGGGTTGAATCAAGACAGGTATCACGTAGTACTACAACCATGGAACCCTTAGCTTTAATAGGGGTTATCTTACAGTTGTCTTCTGAATATAAAACACATAAAGCTTTCGCAGGTTTATCTTTAAAGGGTGGTAATAGTAATGGCAAGTAGTGATGAGTTAGTTGGTGGTTTATGTTTTGTATATGGTTCTTTACGTAAGGGCCTTGGGAACCATGGGTGTCTGGGTGATAGCTTACAACAACATGATGGTGTTATTAAAGATATGTTTAGGATGCGGAGCCTTGGTGGTTTCCCTGCTATCTATAAGAGCCAAGAGTCTACGGATATTGTTGTTGAAGTGTATGAAGTATCTACATCTAGTGTAGCTCGGAGTCTTGATATGCTTGAGGGTTATCCTAGCTTCTATAATCGTGAGGTAGTTACCCTTGAGGATGGTCGTGCTGGTTGGGTTTACTTTATTGAAGGTGAATGTAGTTATAGTGATCGTCCCTTAGTCCCTAATGGTGACTGGAAGAAGTACTTAGGTAAATAATTTAAATTTAAAGTAGGATATACATATGTGTGGTTTAGTTGGAATAGCAGGTAATATAATAGCACGAGATGTAACTTTGTTTAGTCAGATGTTGATGGCAGATGAGTTACGAGGTAAACATGCAACAGGGATTGCCCGTATCACTAAGAACTTAAATGACATGCCAGTACATCATGCTAAGTTAGCCTTAGCAGCTTCGTACTTCCGTCACCTCCCTGTATTTGATATGATTACATCACCAACTACAAACTTGACGGCATTGCTTGGGCATAATCGCCATGCAACTAAGGGAGCTAGTGATCAACATAAGAACGCACACCCGTTTAAGCATGGACACATAACCCTAATGCATAACGGGTCCCTTACAACCCACCACGCTATCTCTAAAGGTACATTTACAGTAGATAGTGAGGCTATATGTGCTGGGTTTGCTGAGGATGGTGCGGAAGCTGTGATCCCTAAGCTCCGTGGGGCCTTTGCTTTAGTATGGGCTGACCAAGAGAAACAAACATTAAACTTTGTTAGGAATAGTGAACGTCCTTTGAGTATTGCTTTTAATACCAAGACCAATAAGATGTACTGGGCTTCTGAAAAAGATATGTTGAAGTGGTTACTTGATCGTGACATGACATTTGCAAGTGGTGGTTTTGACTATGATGATATTGTTGAGTTACCTACAGGTGAGATATGGTCCTTCCCTTTGAAACCTAACAGTGCTAACCTTCAGGAACGTGAGGTTACTAAGGTTGAGTTAGCTACAGCGTGGACTTATAATTCTTATAGTAACAACTGGAATCAGGGAGGTAATAAAGAGACCGGAAAAAAAAGCGGAAGCGCCGCTGGCAATAGTACGAGCAATGTTACTAGGATTGTTAGTGGCAGGAATGTACAGTTGGTTGGGGCCGTGGATAACTCTGTTGGTGATAAGTATCTTCTGTCTGATAAGCTTGAAGAAGGTCTCGGGGCTACTAGCGAATGTATTCTGGAACGTTTAGGTAAGACATACTCAGCAACTAGGGCTTACATAAGCTTATGTGATCTGAATGTGACTCAGCTTGACCGCCGTATCCCTTTCTTTTCCTTAAGCTTTGAGACCTACACAGGCTCAACTAATGCAGAGATAGTGACAGGTAAGATCATAGGTAGGATGGTTGAGTATCCTTTTAGTAAGATAATTATCCATGCTGCTAAACGTAGTGACTACTTGCTACTTAAGAAGGAGAGTAACTCAGTTGGTTCAGCATTCATAACTGGTGCTACTGCTGATGTTGAAATCACCGGTCAGTTAACCCTATCAGCTAAGGAAGCTAAGGAATCAATGACCCTCTTACTACGCTCTGATACCCTTAAGCAAGTGGAGGATGTAACGTTGACTATGTTTGATAGTGATAACATCCCTAAGGAGTGGGAACTCTTAGCATCCGATGTAGAAGTTAAGCGTGTTATGGACTTCGGGATTGCTGAGAAAGAGGTAGCCAACTTAGCAAAGCAAAAGAAGCACTGATAACCCTGTTGTCTCCTGTTTAGATTGTGGACAGGACTTTGATAAAGACGACAGGCTTATGTTTGGTATGGATATTAATCAAGAGGAATGGCTGTGTGATACATGTCATTTCTTTCAAAAGAACCCTGAAATGTAGGTAATTATTATGAGTAAAATTGTTGTAGATGGAATTGAATTAGACCTCACAGTTGGTTGTGACCCTGAGGTTTTCGTAACTGATAAAGGCGGTAAACTTGTATCAGCACATAACATGGTTCCTGGGACTAAAGACAGTCCAAGTCCTGTGAAGTGTGGTGGTATCCAAGTGGATGGTATGGCCCTTGAATTTAATATCGAACCTGCTCAATCAAAGGCTGAGTTTATATCAAACACCCAAGTAGTTATGGGTGAGTTGTTAAAGGCTTTACCATCCGGCCATGACCTTAAGATCTGTAGTACAGCACAGTTCGGTAAGGCTTACATAGATGAACAACCAGAGGCAGCAACGGACTTAGGTTGTAGTCCAGACTTTAATGCTTACATGTCAGGTGAGCAGAACCCTAAACCTAACGGCCAGCTACCCTTTAGGACAGCAGCGGGTCATATCCATGTAGGCTGGACAGAATCAGGGGATACCAAGGACCAAGAGCATCAGCATTACTGCCAACAAGTAGTACAGGTAATGGACTTGCTCCTTGGTGTCCCTTCTGTCCTTATGGATTCCGATAAGCAACGTAGGTCTATGTATGGGATGGCTGGTAGTTATAGAGCTAAGACATATGGTGTTGAGTACCGTGTCCTAAGTAACTTCTGGCTTAAGAATCAACACTATATGGCTTGGGCTTATGAACAAACTGAACTAGCTGTGAAGAAAGTACTAGGTGGTTTCAGTGTTCCAGATACTAAGGAAGTTCAGAGAATTATTAATAGCTCAGATATTAAAGGGGCCAAATCCCTTATACAACAGTTTAATATCCAAACCCCGGAGACCTTTACGTATGCCAATTAATACTAACTCAAGATATCGTGGTCTTAGTGACATATCTATGAGACATTCAGATACTATTGTGGGCTACGTAATGTCCGATGGCACTGTAACTCCTTACGTAGTCCGAGGGGTTGAGGGTTCTCACTCAAACCCTGAGCTAGTCTTACATAAGCTAACAAGGGATCATAGTGGCCCTGAAAGTAGGGTGGTGGGGATTAATCATCCTGACTTACTGTTAGATAGACCTGATTGTGGCTTTGCTAACTTAAGGTGGGAAGGTAAAACATTTGCTGTGTTCTATTCAACCCGTGCCTTACGTCAATATAAACGATCATTAGTCATGAACCAACTACAGGTTAAGCTAGTGGGGAATCCACGGTGTCAGCTTAGAACTAATGGAAACAACCAAGCAATAGCAGCCTACTGTTTCTTTAATGACAGTTACCCTAGGTTCCAAGAGGCCTTAGCTACCATAAACAGTGGTAGTTCTTATTCAATAGCATTCAGTGATAAGTTTGCTTTGTGTATCCACGAGACTAAGGGTATAGTTATGTACTATAAGACTGAATTAGTAGGGTACATTGACGGGGAAGGGACTCCAACATTAGTACCAGCTAAGATACATTTACAAGAACAACTTGACGAGGTATTATAACATGAACATGGGACAAATTACAGGCAATCGAGTAGATAATAGACCTGTACCAGAACTGGGTTTGATGCAAACAAATACAAAGGTTGGTGTTGAGATAGAGATTGCTACATCTTCAAATCGTTCAGCTTTCAATGGGAATTACTGGACAACTGTGAGTGAGGGATCTATCCAAGGGTTTGAGATTGTCCTATTACAACCTCAAGGTGGTAGTAACTTAGTAGCAGCACTTGAACAAGCTGAGAGATCTGTTGCACAGTTAGCGGGTAACAATAAGTTCCCTGAGATGACATCAGTACATGCCCATATCGATATTAGGGACATGACTCCAACACAATTAATTAATTTCTTGACACTATCTATTATGTTAGAGAATGTTTTATATAACTATGTTGAACCACACCGATCAAAGAACCACTTCTGTTTACCTATGTCAGATGCAACTGAATGTTTACAGAAGCTTAGATCTTTTGTTAGTTATCACCGTCAAGATAATCTATCACGAGATAGGGTACGTTCCTTGTTCCACCCTGATGCCTTGAAGTATGCTGGTATTAACTTATCATCTATCCCCCGCTATGGTTCCCTAGAGTTTAGGATGCACCATGGTACTGCAAATTCTACTGACTTAATCAGATGGATTAATATCCTATTAAAGATTAAGGAGTATGCAATGGGTGACGGACGTTCACCAACTAACATACTTGAAACTAAAATTGAATTAGGTATTAGTACTATATTTGAACAGGTACTTGGACATTACTCTGAGATCCTAAGGTATGAAGGGATTGAGGATGATATCTTAGATGGTATCAGGAATGCACAGGATTTTGTATCAGTATATAGTGTACCAATTGGCAGGAATGTCAATGGTGATATACCTAATAGATCTTTACCTTTGTTTTCTAATTATAGAGAGTGGTATAGGGAGAATCATAATGATGGTTGAAGAGAAACCCGATAGTCCTAAGAGGATTGTAAGGCTTCAGGATGGCACATCAACCAACCCAACTGGAGGTGTCTTGTATGTAGGCCAAGGGTCTAAGCACCTACAGTCTAGCACTAGGTACAAGGTTGCTGATGTAAGGGTAGGCGTTGATACAGGTAAGGTATTTATAGGTATCTTAGTTAATGATCTTGTTAGAAGATATACCATTGAAAATTTTGTAGAAGGAACAACCAATGACAATTAAAATAGTAGCACCTAGAATATCCGATAGTGCTAGGAATCTCGCAGGTTACTTAAGGGATGATGGGGGTACTCGTTCTTGGTATGGCAGGTTGGATAATGTTAATAGGGGACTACATTCCCCAGCCGATTTAACTATTAACTGGGGATGTGGGAGTATCGGAGCCTTCGAAGGTACTGTACATGGTGGTATAGCTTTAAACCATAACACTTCAGGAGCTACTAATAAACTCGTAGCCTTAGGAGCCATGGCTGACCAAGGGATACCAGTACCTGACTTCACCAATAACATTGAGACTGCGAGACAGTGGGTAGCCCAAGGTCATAGGGTCTACTGTCGTACCCAGTTACGTGGTCATTCAGGTGAAGATATAGTAATGGCTGATGGAGATAACCCTCCAGTCCCTGCACCCCTATACACTAAGGAATTTATTAAGCGTCATGAATTTAGATTTCATGTAGTAGGTAATGAAGTAATCGATGGTGTTCGGAAGGGATTCAACAGTGATATACCTGCTGAGGAACGGGACCGTACCATCATGAACCATGCAGCAGGTACTACATTCTTCCGCAGTGGTGCTGCATTAGAAAGAGCACAGCGGGATACACAAATGCTTCGGGCTTCTGTGAGGGCCGTAAGGGCTTTAGGCTTAGACTTCGGTGCAGTAGATGTTATGGTAGATAATAACGGTAATTACTCTATCCTAGAAGTCAACACTGCTCCGGGTCTTGAAGCAACAACATTAGTAAGATATGGAACAGCCTTCAAGGACATCCATGATGAAACAATAGTAACACCTTGGTCACTACAACCTTTAAATCCAACACAGGAAACTAATAATATGCAAACATTAACTACAGATCTAATCGGCAACAACATCTCTATTCTTCAGGGACGTTCTGTAACAGTCAATCGGAACTTCACAGGGTCTACCTTAACACGAGGCCAGCACTACCAAGTCATCAATGCTGTAAGAACTAATAGTGGTTCTTCTGTGATTACATTACGTAAGGATACTGGATCAACTCAACGATACACTGTTCGTAATCAGTTTGATGTTAATGACAATGTAGTAGCCTCGCTGCAAGGGACCGAAGGTTCAGCAATGAGAACACCTACACCACCTGTAGCCCCTGAGGTACCTCAACCCCAACTACCTCCAGCTAACAATGACCGTACATTACCATCTACTTCACCACTACGTTGTGTAGCTTTAAGTGATGGGTCTTTAGTTAATATTGGTGGTTGTGTTAGATTCCAAGGTGAAAGCTCTCAATTAAACAACGGTCAAATATATACCGTAGCTGATATAAGATTTGGTGAGGAATCTAACCTTGCATTCATTGGTATTAATGTACAAGGTCGTGGCTTACGTCGATGGAATGCTAGTAACTTCCAAGAGGGGACACGTCTTGCTTCTGTTGAGCCTACACCCGAAGCCCCTCAAGCAACCGAAGAACCTCAGGCCCCTACTGTAACTGATAGCCGAGGTACTAACCTTGTAGTTGGTGATCTTGTTAGAATAGTTACCCGTAATGGTGGCCATGGTTTTACTGTAGGTGGTCATAAGACTATAAGGGCAATCAATAGTGATGATACCCTATCATTGCAAGGTAGTAACCGACGCATCCGACCGACTAGGGTTGCTAAGATTAGTCAGGGACAGGCCCAACAGGAACAAGCATTGGATGAACAAGCAAACCGACAGACAGCGATCCAAGTAGGGACACGTAGCTATCACATCCGTGAACGTGATTTACAAAGTGTACAAGCTTTTGTAGCTAGCTTAACCATCTAAGATAAGGAGGTAATATAAACTACAACTTAACTAACCTATCACATAAGCAGGTGGTAGGTTTACTCTGGGCTGACCAGAACCTTAGGGACTTGGGGCTTAACCATAGACTCCTGCTCTCTTCTGAACGGTCAGCATGTTTTAATTTAATAAACAACCTCAGTCCCTCAGAGCTTAAGGGTCTTGAGGATAGCCCATACTTTAAGGGTTTAAACAAACACTTAGCTCACATTGATAACATTTTTACTACTAACTTTATACAGGAGAACAATCTTTAATATGAAAAAACAAATCGGTACTGTCTTATTCTCAAACATCGTAACCCTTCCTACATTTGGTGCAAAGACTGGTGATAAATATCAACTAGTTATTACATTGGATGATGGTCAACATGCTGACGCTGAGAAAGCGGAGCTAGGGTTACAGGTTGGGGAATGGAATGGGCAATCTCAAGTCAAAGCCAAGTTTAGTTCTAAGTTTAAGCTTGGTAAGAAAGAGGTTGTAGACCGTTATAAGAATCCGTATGTAGATCCTGAGGGTAACATCAAGGAGATACCGCGTGGTTCTAAAGTTGCTGTATTTACAACAACTAAACCGTATACTATGTTAGGTAACAGTGGTATCACTAATTACTTGAACGCCATCCAAGTCATAGAAGAATCATCCCAGATTGATTTCGAGGATTACTCAGAGGACTTGGAGACCGAAGACGTTGAGTTCTAAACCAACTTATGATGAGCTGGAGTATCAGTACGCTGTGCTCTATGCTCAGTGGAAGGTATTACAAGAGAGCTACAAGGATCTTGAGGAGAGATACATGAACTCCCAAGAGGTAATCCTTGGAGCTAAAGAAGTCTTAGGTGATAGGGAGATGAAGTAATTAGTAATTTCTTAGGCTCAGGGTTTCCATGCCCTGAGTGTGGGAGCACTAATGCAGTTGCAGAATACCACAATGGTCTGCACTGCCATAAGTGTGGTGCCAAGTTCAGGAGTAAAGCTAAGTACGAACAAGAAACAGGAGTAGCTACAAAGCATCCGCAAGTTTCCGACGGTACTAACACAATGCCTGAACAGGTAGATAGTTTTAAGATCCCTTCCGAGTGGGAGTTTGCACAATCAAAGCATAGACAATTACCACCTGAGTTACTTAGACGGTATGGTATTAGGTTCAATGCTCAAGGTGACATGCTCTCAGTCTTTAGAAATAAAGAAGGGGTTGCTACTGGTGGTCAAGTATGTAGGGGCCAAAGGGACAGCAAGGGTAAGAAATCCATAACGGCTATAGGTCATACAAAAGATTCAGCGTTATTCGGACAACACCTGTATGGTTCTGGTGGTAAGTGGTTGATAATAACCGAAGGTCATTTAGATTGTTTGTCAGCTAGACTGATGCTGAATGATAGATATCCTGTAGTCTCTGTGAATAACGGAACAGGCTCAGCCTTAAAGGATTTCGAACATAACATAGACTACATTGATTCCTTTGAGAATGTTATCATTTGTTTTGATAATGACACAGAAGGTAAGAAGGCTGCTAAGTTAGTAGCTAATAAGGTTACACCCGGTAAGGCTAAGATTGTACCATTAGCTCAGTACAAAGATGCTAATGCCTTCTTAACTCAGGGTAAGATCAAAGACTTTGTTAGTATGTTCTGGAATGCTGAGAGGCATCAGCCCGATGGGATTGTAAACCTAGCAGATATCTTTGAGCAAGTACTTAAGGAAGATGAGAAACCCTCAGTCCCTTATCCTTGGAAGGGATTGAATGATATGTTAGATGGCATCAGGTCCTCAGAGTTAGTAACAATAACCTCAGGTTCTGGTATGGGTAAGTCATCTATAGTGAGGGAGTTGGAGTATCACCTGCTTACAACTACTGAAGATAAAATAGGGATATTGGCTTTAGAGGAGACAACTGTAAGGACAACCCAAGGTATCATGGGTATCCACTGTAACAGTCAACTGCACCGTAAGAAGTACAGGGACTTAGTGGACCCTAAGACTTATAAGGAAGCCTTCCAAGCTACGGCAGGGACTGGTAGACTTATAGCCTATGATCACTTCGGGTCTACCTCCAGTGATAATCTCATAGCTCAGATTAGATACTTAATCAAAGGGCTTGGTTGTAAGACAGTTGTCCTAGATCACCTATCAATAGTGGTAAGTTCACAGGAAGATGGGGGAGATGAGAGGAAGAACATTGATGCTATCATGACTAAGCTGAGACAGATTGTACAGGAGACTGACGTATCTATGTTCTTAGTGAGTCATCTTAGGAGAGCCTCAGGGGATAAGGGCCATGAGAATGGTGCCGAAGTAACGTTGTCACAGCTACGTGGTTCACAGGCTATTGCCCAACTGAGTGATTGTGTTATTGCACTCGAACGAGACCAGCAAGCGGAGAATGAGAAAGAGGCAAACCTTACGAGACTAAGGGTCTTGAAGTCTAGGTACACAGGGCAGACAGGTATTGCAACACACCTGTGGTTTGATCCTGATACTGGGAGGATGGTAGAGATTGGTGATACAGATGATGTTAAAATGTTTTTGAGTGGAGCTGATGAAATAGATGAGTTCTAAATTTAATAATGGTAAAGTAAAGGGACCACCTTATGATAGTTAACAATGGTGATATAGTATATGTAACTTTTGTCCAGGGAAATAGAGAGGGAGTAATAGGTACTGCCGTTTGTAGTGGGTATAACCCTTATTTCTTTAGTCTTACAGAGGCCGTAGGTGATTATAGCCCCAGCCAATTCTACCACACAGATAGAGGACTACACAACAGAAGGTACTCCGTTGTTGAGAGGTTGGTATAATGATAGTTAACAATGGTGATATAGTTAGGGTGTATAGTCCTTGGTACTATAGAATCCTAAATCTCCGGGAGCCTACCAAGAATGAAGAAGTAGGGAGGGTGGCTTATGTCTTTAATGGTATGTTTGAGTTAACAGGAGCAACAGGGACACGGGTTACTGGGGACTATAGGGTCCTAAAGCAAGGTATATCTACAGATATTAAGGTTGAGAGGTTGGTATAATGATAATTAATGATGGAGATATAGTAAGTGTAATTCTTGTTAGGACAGGAAGAGAAGCGGTAGGGGAGGCTAAACTTAACAGAATATACCACCATATCTTCAGTCTTATAAACCATACAGGCGATTGGACGTATGATAGCTGTATGTTTAGGGATAGGGGGGGTTATAACGGTAGGGACTCTATTGTTGAGAGGTTGGTGTAAGATGGAGATTAAGGAAGGTGAAATAGTTAGGGTGTATAAGCCTTGGTACTATAGTATCTTAAGGTTCCAGAGGCCCATCAAGGATGACCATGTTGGTAGGCTGTGTAGAGACTTCAGTGGTAGGCAATTCCTAATAGAGGCAACAGTTAATGAACCTATTTTTGACGAGTACTTTAAGATAGGGGTCTGGTCTGGTGTAAAAGTTGAGAGGTTGGTGTGATATGATAATTAGAAATGGTGAGATAGTGAGGGTATTTGAGGGGAGGGAGATCGGTCATGAGAGAGACGTAGATTTCTCAGGGGTTACTGTTGTGACTGGTGATTTTGGCTTTAATATACTGAATACATCAGAAAGAGGTTTAACTCGTGTATTAACTAGTGGTTTAATCAGACAGAGACCTAATAATGGTGTGATGTATGGTAGGTTAGTTGAGAGGTTAGTGTAAGATGGATAGGGTTAGGGTTATAGATGGTGAGGTCTTAAGAGTAGTCTTTGATTCTCATATGTTTAGGGATGGTTGTAGGGAGGTATCATTTGAAGTTAATACCATGCACGAGGGGTTGTCCCTAAGAGCTAGTAGGGCTTCTGAAACCCCTACTATGATTAATATGTGGACTACCCACTACCGGTCATGTAGTGGTGTTGAGATAGCAGAAAGATTAGTATAAGGGAGGAAATATAAAAAGATTAAGCTTTGATATTGAGGCTAATGGTTTATTAGATACAGTTACTAAGGTACATTGTATAGTGACTGAGGATATAGATCAAGGTATAGTTAAAAGATTTAGACCTGATCAAGTTAATGAAGCATTGGTTGAACTAGGTTCAGCTACTACATTGATTGGACAGAACATACTAGGTTATGACTTACCTGCCTTAAAGAAGTTGTTTAACTTTGAGTACAAGGGGGAGATACTAGATACCCTGTTGCTCTCAAGACTTGCAAATCCCAATAGACCTATGCACCCTAGGTGTCCTACAAAGGTATGGGATGAGCACAGTGGGAAAGATAAAGCAGTAGGGCCACATACCTTAATGAACTTAGGTTACTATGCAGGTTTACTTAAAGGAGACTTTGGGGAATCAGCAGGGTGGGAGGAGTTCAGTGAGGAGATGTTAGATTACTGTGAGCAAGATGTGTTGGTTACTACACAGGTCTTCAGATACTTGCTTAAGGAACTACAGGGTTTTAGTCCTAAGTGTATAGAACTAGAACATCAGTTCGGTGCTAGGATACAACAGCAGATGCAGAATGGGTGGTACTTTAATATAGATAAAGCCTATGAACTTGAAGCTGAACTCTTAGAGAAGATGATGGACCTTGAATCAGTTGTTCAAGATACCTTTAAGCCCTTGGCTAAGCAAGGTAGATTAATACAACCAAGGTCTAAGAAGGATGGTACTTTATCCTCCGTAGGTCTTAAGTACATTGATAGATACCAAGACAAAGTACCTGTCCCTGATTCAGTTGAGGGGAGGTATGGTGTTGAGTATACCAGTGGTAGTTTCACTAGGATTGATTGGCCTGAGTTTAACTTAGGTTCAAGACAACAGATATCAGAACAGTTAATCTTCAGGGGTTGGAAGCCTAAGGAGAGGACTGAGAAAGGTTCTGTAATTGTCAACGAGAAAGTCTTGAAAGGGATTGATAGGAAGTTTAAGGAGGCTGCATTACTGGCTGACTACTTCATGATCTCTAAGAAGAAGTCTATGGTATCGTCATGGATTGAGAACTACAATCAGGATACTGGTAGGATACACGGCTACGTTAACACCTTAGGTGCTGGAACGAGACGATGTACACACAGTGGACCTAATGTAGCTCAGGTCCCAGCGTCCAAGAGTACCAAAGAAGGTAAGTTAATCTTTGGGTTTGAGGGTGGCTATGGTGCTGACTGTAGACAGTTGTTCACTGTACCTAGTGGATATAAGCAGGTAGGTTGTGATGCTTCAGGGTTAGAGCTTAGGATGCTAGCCCACTATATGAATGATGCTATCTATACTGACCTGATATTGAACGGTGATATACATACGTATAACCAAAAGGCTGCTGGTTTACCAACAAGGAATGATGCAAAGACATTCATCTATGCTTTCCTGTATGGTGCTGGTGATGCTAAGATTGGTTCTATAGTAGGTGGTTCATCTAAAGCAGGTAAGAAGTTAAAGGCTGAGTTCCTTAATAGTCTTCCGGCCCTTAAGAAACTTAAGGATGCTGTTGGTATGGCTGCTCAACGTGGTTGGGTTAAGTCTATTGATGGTAGTAAGATTAGGATTAGGAGTGAACATGCAGCACTTAACTTCCTGTTGCAGTCCGCAGGGGCTATAGTTATGAAGCAGTGGTTAGTATTTGTATGTGAACAGGCAGATCTCGAAGGTCTTGATTATAAGGCAGTCGGTAATATCCATAAATATTGTGGCGAACATCAGTAATGGTGTAGGAATAACTGGATGAATTCAGGGGAACCTTATAGGATATGGCAACCCTGAGCCAAGCCCTAAGGATAGGGAAGGTGCAGAGACTACTGGGGTAGGTAATACTTAATAACCAGATTAGCGTCCAGCCCCTCGGTAATAAGAGGGTGGTGATATAGTCCAAGCTTTAGGAAACTAAAGGAGGATGAGGGGCAGTTTGAAGTACTTGAAAAGGATGTCGAGAGATTCTGTCAGATCTGTGAAAGCTCTATGATTAAAGCTGGTGAGGAACTTAAGTTTAGATGTAAGATTGAAGGTGAAGCAATGGTTGGAGACAACTGGGCTGAAACGCATTGATAGCTTTGGTTCTTGCTACAACTGAGGAGGGATGTATTGTCCCTACCTCCCATAAGTTAAACCCTGATGGTTACTTCAGGAAGAACGTCAAGGGTAAACTTATAATGTACCATAGGTTCAAGTGGCTCGAAGCTGGTAATGATATACCAGATGGATATGAGATAGATCATCTATGTAAGAACAGAGCATGTTGTAATGTAGATCATCTGCAATGTATTACAAGAGAACAACACTTGAGAGAGACTAATGAGCAGAGATATAAGGAAAGGAAAGATAAAGCCATGAGGTACTGGGAGGAACATAAACCTACTGGTGTTGAGTTAGCTGAGGTCTTTGGAGTTTCCTTTAGTTCTGCATGTAGATGGATAAGAGAATGGCTAGGCTAATAGCAACAAGTGACTTACACTTAGGTCACAGCAATATCCTTAAGTTCCGTGAGGGCTTTAAGACAGTGGAGGAACATAATGAAATACTCCTAGATAACTTAAAGTCCTCAGTTAACAAGAGGGATCATTTAATATTACTGGGTGATATAGCATTCACCCCTTATTGGAATGAAAGGATTAAGGAGGTCAAGTGTTTACAGAAGACATTGATCTTAGGGAACCATGAGACTGATAGGCAAGTACCCTTTCAAGATCTTGTAGATACTTACGACAAGATACATTCCCTGTGGTCCCGTAAGAGGTCATGGTTCTCTCATTGCCCTATACATCCACAGGAATTTAGGGGTAAGGAACATAACATACATGGTCACTTGCATGGTAATGTTATTAAGGATGATCCGAGATATGTTAACGTCTGTGTAGATCATCATGACTTTAAACCTGTAGATCTTACAGTTTTACTAAGGAATTTATAATGTTTAATAAAGATATAGTTATACTAGAGTCATCTAATGACCACACATCTAAATCAATACATGATTACATTGAGAAACTTCAGGAGGAAATATCAACACAGGAATAACCAATGAGCTTAAGGCCATGGGATACTACAGCTCCAAGGGCTACGAGATATTTGTTCCCGTAGACTCTGGTAGAATAGATTTCATAGCACACAAAGATGGTAGCTTAATAAAGGTACAGGTAAAGACTGCTGCTAAACGGAGGTATAAAGATACTGAGTATACTGTAGGTATCTTAACTTCCAAGAGAGCAGGGTCTACCAGTTGTTATAGGCTCGAAGAGATAGATGAATGCTTTGTAGTTGATAATAATAAGGCATGGCGGATCCCTCATAAAGATGTATATCCTAATATCTCTGTGATGTTAGGGTCTAATAGGGATAGTTACAAACCTAAACATAACCTACCTGTATCAGAATGGGAGGTTGATTTATTAGGGTAGCTATCTTAGATGTTGATATAGCAGTATATCAAGTCGCTATTAGTTGTGAGAGGGAGCAGGACTTAGCTATTGTGGAAAGGACTATGGACTTATATCTTAAGGAGTGGTTAGCAATAACCAATTCAGATAAGTACGTAGGGTACATCACAGAGTCTAAGGAAAACTTCAGGATTGCTAGAGCATTTACGTGGAAATACAAAGGACAACGTAAGCAAGATAAACCCAAGTGGTATTTAGCCATGAGACAATATGTCCAAGATAGCTGGGGAATCCAAAACGTTAGAGGTATTGAAGCAGATGATGCACTTACAATAGCAGCGGAGTTCTTTAAGTCCCAAGGTCAGGAGTGTGTTATAGTCACCGAAGACAAGGACTTATTGCAATACCCATGCTTACACTACAATCCTAATAAGAACAACAAGGTCTTTGAGATAACCCCAGAGCAAGGGCATTACAACCTATGGCATCAGGTAATTACTGGTGATAGGACTGATAATATTCCGGGGATATCCCATGCCATCACTGAGTCAAGGACAGGTAGTCATAACAAACAGGTAACTGAATTGCCTATCCCTTACCCAGAGAAGATACATATGTACAAAAGGTATCCGAGGCAGGAGCAGTTTGGAAAAACCACTGCTGAACAATACCTAAAACAATTTCCACCTGATGAATATCCCATGAGGGTATGGGAGTTATACGTAGATAAGTATGAGGACTTAGTGGATAGAGGTTCCCAAGGTTACGGGGACCTTAGATTCCATGAGACCTTTGACCTTATCTATATGTTAGTAAAGAGACCACTTGGTGTTGAGGTTTTGATAGAACCTAAGGAACCTCCGGGCCATAGTGATATACAATTTTTAGATTTTTAAGGTAAAAGAATTATGAATATATCCATGCATAGTAGAGTACCACACTTCAGTTATTTAACAGTGGACAATAGATATACCTACGGTAACTCAGGTAGCGTAACTGTCTTAGATATAATAAGGGACTACCTGCCATTGATGAATGCAGCGCTAAGACAGACTGTTGGTGTTGAAGTTGACTTAATGATTGCAGGTAGTTGTGGTTTACGGTCAGTACTGAGATCAAATAGTAGGTATCAGCAGGGCTATAGGGAGCAAGCAATTACAATGCCTGTTGGTGATATGGATATATTCATAGGTATACGGAAGATCAATGTACCTACTGCTATAAGTGATAGTAATACAATCGCAAGTGTAGTCAGTACAGACGCGTTCAATAACCTGCTTCATGTAGTAGGGGGAGGTACTTTGCGTTGTACATATAGAGGAGGTAGTAGTACAATAACTAGTGAAGGTAGTGAAGGAGCTGCGGGTTTACATACATGCTACAGGTTAACACCTATGTCCCTTAACCCCCAACAGACTCAAAGAAGATTACCTAATATGAATATTATACTTAGGGAAGATATAGTAGGGGATAACCTTAGCAGTAACCTTGAAGGTCTCTTCAATTCCTTTGACCTTGATATCCTAGAGACAGCAT
>Ga0316203_1001251_pt1 | contig 19444 bp, 18 predicted proteins | sample 6monrhotite_MG_FD_204940 | JGI IMG/M metagenome (GOLD analysis project Ga0316203, IMG submission 204940) | Microbial mat bacterial communities from mineral coupon in-situ incubated in ocean water Damariscotta River, Maine, United States -... | ecosystem: Environmental > Aquatic > Marine >... | reverse complement strand
AATGCTACAATTATTGAGTTTGAATTTACATCAGTTTCCAATCAAATTAGTTTTAATTATATTTTTGCTTCAGAAGAATATCAGGAAAATAATGCAAATACGTGTAAGTATTCAGATTTATTTGGGTTTTTAATTCGCCCAATAAATAGCGCTCAATATACCAATATTGCTTTGGTTCCAAACACAAATACACCAGTTAAAGTAACTACAGTTCATCCTGATATTCCAAATGGTTGTAGTGCTCAAAATGAATATTATTTTGGAAGTTGGAATAATGCATCAGCACCGATAAATTTTAATGGACAAACCAAAGTTTTAACCGCTAAAGCAGATGTAATTCCAAATGAAAGATACCATGTGAAACTGGTAATTGCTGATGAACAAAATTATAGATACGATTCCGCAGTGTTTTTAGAAGCAGGAAGTTTTCAATCTACAATTGATTTAGGTGAAGATAGGTTGTTAGCAACAAATAATCCTTTGTGTTTTAATGAAACCTTAGAGCTAGATGCTTTTACCGCAGGAAACAATGTTACCTATAAATGGTTTAAAAATGGCAGTGAAATTATTGGAGAAACAAGTAGTAAATACACGGTTCAAAACGATGGAGTTTACAAAGTTGAAGTTGTTTTAAACGGATCGTGTGTTTCTTATGGAGAAATTACGGTTGAAAAATCGGAAGATATAAATACTGTTGGAAATTATCTTAATTTATGTGATGATGATAATGATGGTTTAACTTTTTTTGATTTACATTTAGCAGATCCCTTTTACGCAGTAGATATGACAGGGTTAACAGTTGTAAATTTTTTTCTAACACCAGAAAAAGCTGATAATAACCAAGACCCAATACCTAACCCTTCCGTTTTTTTTAACACGGTTCCAAATCAAGTTGTTTATGCAAGAATTGAAAATCAGTACGGTTGTCATAAGGTTGAACCCTTAGTGTTAGACTCAAATAATTCGAGTTTAAGTTTTAGTGAATTTAACGTTTGTGATGATGATTTTGACGGAATTACTACTTTTAATCTAGATGAATTAAGAACTTTAATAAAACCAGAAGTTTCTTCAAGAGCAACCATTTCATTTTTTAAGTCATATAACGATGCGGCTTATCATCAAAATGAATTGCCAGATAATTTTGAAAACACTACTCCAAATTCTCAAAAAATTTGGGTAAAAGCCCAAGATATTTTTTGTGAACTATTAACTACAATTACTTTAAATGTTTATAGTAAACCAGAATTACAGGAAAATGAAGCGTTGTTATATTGCTTAAATACACTTCCTCAAAAAATGACTTTAAATGCCGGATTAATAAATGCTTTACCAAGTGATTCTTATACTTATGAATGGCAAAAAGACGGTGTTGATTTAGGTTTAAACCAAAATGAAATTCAAATTGATGAAGCAGGTAATTATATTGTTAGAGTTACTAATCAGAATAACTGCTTTTCAGAAAGAACCATTCAAGTAAATACTTCTGAATCTGCAAAAATTGATAATATTGAAATTGATAATAATTTAGATTTAACAAGTAATATTACAGTTACGGTTTCAGGAATTGGAGAATATGAATTTGCTTTAGATAATGGAATTTTTCAAAGCGATAATACTTTTTTAAATGTTTCAATAGGTTCTCATACTATTTCTGTAAAAGATTTGAACGGATGCGATACAATTTTAGAAAAAATAGTTGTTTTTGGAATTCCAAAATTTTTTACACCCAATAATGATAGTAAAAATGATACTTGGAATCCTTTTGGAATGAGCACTTCCGAAAATCCAATTACCAACGTTTACGTATTTGATCGTTTTGGAAAATTGTTAGCAGAACTAAATCCACAATCAAACGGATGGAACGGTTTTGCAAATGCCAAACAGATGCCAAGTGCCGATTATTGGTACAAAATCATCTTTCAAAACGGAGAAACACTTAAAGGTCATTTTGCGCTTATCAGATAAATTTATGAGTCTTTTAAACTATATACAATCCAAAACAAATCTTCCAGTAAAAGGAATTGAAAATACTATTCAATTATTAAATGAAGATTGTACAGTTCCTTTTATTTCGCGTTATAGAAAAGAGCGAACAGGAAATTTAGATGAAGTTCAAATTGGAGATATTGTAAAATATAAAGCACAATTTGAAGAGTTAGAAAAACGAAAAATTACAATTTTAAAGGCATTAGAAGAGCAAGAAGTTCTTACAGATGAATTAAAACAAAAAATTAGCGCTACAAGCAATTTAAATACTTTAGAAGACATATACCTTCCGTTTAAGAAAAAACGCAAGACAAAAGCTGAAACTGCTCGCAAAAACGGATTAGAACCATTGGCTAAAATAATTATGAGTCAACGAGCAAATGATTTAGATTATATAGCTTCAAAATATGTGAAAGATGAAGTTAAAACGAGCAATGAAGCTTTAGAAGGAGCAAGATATATTATCGCAGAATGGATTAATGAACGAAGTGATATTAGAAATAGTATTCGTTTTCAATTAGAAAGGTTTGCAACAATAAACACCAAAGCTGTAAAAGCTAAAATAGAAGAAGAAAAAGCACAAAAATTTAGAGATTATTTCAATTGGTCAGAGGCTTTAAATCGTTGTCCTTCTCATCGTTTGTTAGCAATTTTAAGAGCGGAAAAAGAAGGATTTATTCGTGTTAAAATTGAAATTGACGATGATAAAGCTTTGCAAAAAATGGCAGATAGAATTATTCGTTCTAATAATGAATGTTCAATTCAAATAGAATTAGCCATTTCCGATTCGTATAAACGATTATTATTACCCGCGTTATCCAACGAAATTTTAAATTTAGCCAAAGAAAAAGCAGATGAAGATGCTATTCAAGTTTTTGCAAAAAATTTAAAACAATTGTTATTAGGATCACCTTTAGGTGAAAAAAATATTTTAGCAATAGACCCAGGTTTTAGAACTGGTTGCAAAGTAGTTTGTTTAAATGCCCAAGGAGGATTAGAATATAACGAAACCATTTATCCACATGCACCAAAAAATGATCAAATAGGCGCTATAAAAAAGATAAACTCTTTGGTTGATGCTTATAAAATTGAGGCAATTGCTATTGGAAACGGAACTGCATCACGAGAAACGGAGCAACTAATTAGAAAAATCAGATTTAATAAAGATATTCAAGTTTTTGTAGTGAGTGAAGCAGGAGCTTCAATTTATTCCGCTTCAAAAATTGCGCGTGATGAATTTCCAAATTATGACGTTACAGTTAGAGGAGCAGTTTCTATAGGTAGAAGATTAGCAGATCCGTTAGCTGAACTTGTAAAAATAGACGCAAAATCTATTGGTGTTGGCCAATATCAACATGATGTTGATCAGGTAAAACTTAAAAATTCGTTAGATGCGGTAGTTGAAAGTTGTGTGAATTTAGTGGGCGTTAATATAAATACAGCAAGTGAATCGTTATTGAGTTATGTTTCTGGAATTGGACCTAAATTAGCTGAAAATATAGTTGCTTATAGAAAAGAACATGGTTCTTTTACTTCTAGAAATGAAATAAAAAAGGTAGCTAGATTAGGTGGAAAAGCATTTGAACAATCGGCTGGTTTTTTAAGAATAAAGAATGCTAAAAACCCGCTAGATGATTCAGCTGTTCATCCTGAAAGTTATGCAATAGTTGCTAAAATGGCTAAAGATGAACATCAAAAAATAGATGATTTAATTAGTAATAAATCGGTTTTACAAAAAATAGATTTAGAAAATTATATTTCCAAAAATGTTGGTTTACCTACGTTAAAAGATATTATTTCAGAATTAGAAAAACCAGGTTTAGATCCGCGTGAAAAAGCTAAAGTGTTTACTTTTAATCAAAATATTAGAACAATTAATGATTTGAGAGAAGGTCAATTATTACCTGGAATTGTAAATAATATTACCAATTTTGGATGTTTTGTAGATATTGGAATTAAAGAAAGCGGGTTGGTACACGTGTCAAATTTAGCTAACAAGTTTGTGAGTGATGTTAATGAAATTGTAAGTTTACATCAACAAGTAATTGTTAAAGTTTTAGAAGTTGATATTGCAAGAAAACGGATTCAATTATCTATGAATTATAAATAAAAAACCGCCATTTGGCGGTTTTTCTTTTTCATAACAAAATTCCTAAATTACTTTCCCCCAAGCATTAATAATTCAGAAACAACTACCTCTGTCACGTATCGTTTTTCGCCTTCTTTGGTTTCGTATGATCTATTAGTAAGTTTTCCTTCTATTACTATTTCTCTTCCTTTTTCTAAATATTGTTCTATAATTTCAGCAGTTTTATTCCAGGCAATAATATTGTGCCATTCTGTATCAACCACTTTTTCGCCTTGTGAATTTTTATAACTATCGTTTGTTGCTAGTGAAAATTTAGCTAGTTTTTTACCATTTTCTAAAGTAATAATTTCAGGGTTATTTCCTAAATGTCCAATAAGTTGTACTTTGTTTCTTAACGTATTCATAAGATAAGTTTTTAAATTAAGTTGAAAATCATTTGGTCAGATCAACAGTGCAAATATGTGACAGATTAAAACGATTATTCGGTTGGTATTTAATTACTTTCGAATATAAATGAATGTAAGCGTTTGTATACGGATATTTTTTTGTATATTTAATTACGAACTTATTAAAACGTTAGGGATGGGAGCTGATTATAGAAATGAAATTTGGAAACCGTATAGAGAAGAAAATTGGAGTGATAACGATGATTATTTAGTTTCTAATTACGGTAGAATTAAGCGGAAGAAAAAAATTGAGGAAACTTATGAGTTCTCAAAAATATCCTTGGTTGGAGGTTATGAATCTTTTTGGATTTCTAAAAAAGGAAAAAAAATAACAACTTCTTGTTATGTGCATAGAGTAGTGGCTAAATTATTTTGCAAAAAAAGAGAGGATCAAAAATATGTTATTCATTTAGATTTTGATAAAACTAATAATCAGGCTGAAAATTTAGAGTGGGTAAATAAATCGGAATTATTTTTACATCATAAAAAAAATCCCAAAAAAATTAACAGAAAAGGCAAAATAACCTACTCAAAATTAACAGAAGGACGAGTTCGGTTAATAAAAAAGAAGATATTTGACCCTAATAGAAAAACTAGAATGCGTATTATTGCTAAACAATTCGGTATTTCAGAAATGCAACTTTATCGAATTAAATCTGGTGAAAACTGGGGACATGTAAAAATTGATGATTAAATTAAACTATGAAAAAAAATTGCTTAGAATGTGGCGAGCCATTTCAAGGCCGCATTGACAAAAAATTCTGCTCTGATTACTGCAGAAACACTTACAACAACAAAATAAACAAAGAAAGTAAAAACCTTATTAGAAACATTAACAATCGACTTCGAAAAAACCATAGATTGTTAACGGAATTAAACAAAACAGGGAAAACAAAAGTTACCAGACGAAAACTTGTAGATGGTAATTTTAATTTCAAATATTTCACTTCTATTTACACTACTAAAACTGGAAATACGTATTATTATATTTATGACCAAGGTTATCTTCCATTAGAAAACGATTATTTTTTATTGATTAAAAACGAATAATTATTATTTAAATAAACTTTCATGAAAACTAACTACCAAACCTTAATTTCATTTTTACTATTAGTTTTTATTGGCTATTATAGTTTTATTTCATTAACGCCTTCAGCAAGTATAAATGAGAAAAGTAACGAAACTGCATTTTCAACTAATAATGCTTTAAATCAGTTAGAAGAAATAACCAAAAAACCACATTTTGTTGGCACAGATGAACATGAAAAAGTAAAAAATTATTTAAAATTACAACTAGAGAAACTTGGTTTAAAAGTAGAAATACAGGAGCATGTAGCGGTTAATAATAAATGGAGAGCAGCAGCTAAAACAAAAAATATTATTGCAAAAATTAAAGGAACGCAAAATGGTAAAGCATTATTGTTGCTATCTCATTACGATTCTAATCCGCATTCTGCATTAGGAGCAAGTGATGATGGAAGTGGTGTTGTAACTATTTTAGAAGGAGTTAGAGCATTTTTGGCATCAGGGAAAAAGCCTAAAAATGATATTATTATTTGTTTTTCGGATGCTGAAGAATTAGGTTTATTAGGTGCAAGCGCATTTGTAAATCATCATCCTTGGGCAAAAAACGTTGGTTTAGTATTAAATTTTGAGGCTCGTGGTAGTGGAGGTCCAAGTTATATGCTTTTAGAAACCAATGAGGGAAATCATAATTTAATTCAAAATTTTCAAAAAGCAAATACACCATTTCCTGTTGGAAACTCATTAATGTATAGCATATATAAGATGCTTCCTAATGATACTGATTTAACTGTTTTTAGAGAGGAAGGAAAAATTAATGGATTTAATTTTGCTTTTATTGGAGATCATTTTGATTATCATACAGCACAAGATTCTTTTGAACGATTAGATAGAAAATCGCTAAAGCATCAAGCAAGTTATTTAGTAGCAACACTTAATTATTTTGCTAATGCTAAATTAGATAAATTGGATTCACAACAAGATGATGTGTTTTTTAATTTCCCTTATTTAGGAATGGTTTATTATCCATTTACATGGGTTTCACCTATGCTTTTATGCTGTATAGTTATATTTATTGGTTTACTGTTTGTTGGGTTTTTTACAAAAAAGATAACTATAAAAGGAGCTTTAACAGGGTTTGTTCCGTTAATTATGAGTTTAATTTTATCGGGATTATTCTCTTATTTTGGGTGGAAATTAGCACTAAAAATCCATCCTCAATATCAGGATATTTTACATGGATTTACTTATAACGGATATTATTATATTGCAGCTTTTGTAGCCATAACCATAGCTATTTGCTTTGCAATATATAATCGATATTTTAAAAAATTAAGTAACCAAGATTTATTAATAGCACCATTATTTATTTGGCTATTAATTAATGCTGGAGTAGCTTATTATTTAAAAGGCGCAGGATTTTTTAGTATTCCAGTAGTAATTTTATTGGTAATATTAGGAGTGCTAATTTTTTCAAAAGGAAAAACTAATACGATCCTACTTTTCACCTTTTTAAGTTTGCCAGTTATTATAATTTTTGCTCCTCTGGTAAAAATGCTACCTGTTGGATTAGGCTTAAAAATGTTGTTTGTTAGTGCGCTATTAACGGTATTATTATTTGGAGCATTAGTTCCTGTTTTTCAACAGTATAAAAAACTAAAACAAATAAAAAGAATATTTATAGCTGTAGGTGTTTTAAGTTTTGTAATTGCAAATTTTACTTCTAATTTCACCCAAAATAGAAAAAAACCGAATAGTATATTTTACATTTTAGATGCTTCTAAAAATGAAGCATTTTGGGCAAGTTATAATTATAAAATAGATGATTTTACAAAACAATTTTTAGTAAATAAACCAATAAAAGGAAGTTATGATGCTAACACAATGGCTAGTAAATATCATACTAATATTAAATTATATTCAAAAGCTAAAATAGAAAACTTGGCAAAACCTACTATTTCTATTTTAAAAGACACTTTAATTAATAATAACAGAAAAGTTACCATTGAAATTATTTCTAATAGAAATGCAAATAAGGTGGAATTACTAACGGAAAAACCTTTACAGCTAAAATCATTTATAATTAATAACGAACCTTTAAAAAATAATTCTAATTCGGAATATGTTTTAGACATGCAAAAAGGAACTATATTAACTTATTATAGAACCTCAAAAGATGAAAAAATTATACTAGAAATGGTTGGAGATAAAGACCAAAAAATAGATATGGACATGTTAGAAATTAAATACGATTTATTTACAAATCCATTATTTACTATAAAACCTAGAACAAATAAAATGATGCCAATGCCTTTTGTTTTAAATGATGCTACGGTTATTAAAACTAATATTAAACTTTAACTAATGAAAAAATTAATTTTAATTATGGTAGCGTTTGTGTTTATGATTTCATGTAGTAAAAACACTCCTAAAAAAGTTGTTCAAAAAAGCCCTAAACCTGAGCTTAATGAAAAAACTGCTTCATTTTTGTATCATTTTGCTTATAAATGTATTGATCAGGAATATCCAAATAAATTAGGACAAGTTTTAGGAGATGCGTCATATTTAAAAGAACCTTCAGAATTACATCCTGCTTTTTATGGTTGTTTTGATTGGCATTCTTCGGTTCATGGACATTGGGCTTTGCTAAATATATGTAGAGAACTTCCCAATTTTCCACAAAGAGATTCTATTCTGTTTAAAATCAAAAAAAATATAACTAAAGAAAATATACTTAAAGAAGTTTTGTTTTTTGAGGATAATTATAATAAAAATTTTGAACGAACTTATGGTTGGGCTTGGCTTTTAAAAGTAGCAGAAACTTTACAAGATTGGAATACGCCAGAATCTAAAGAAATTTATGACAATTTAAAGCCGTTAGTTGAAATAATTGAAAATAAGTATATAGAATTTTTAAACAAATTAAACTACCCAATTAGAGTTGGCGAGCACCCAAATACAGCTTTTGGAATGTCCTTTGCGTTAGATTATGCAAGTAAATATTCACCTAAATTAAAAGAAGTAATACTAAAAAAAGCGAAAGAATATTATTTAAATGATAAAAACGGACCAATATCTTGGGAGCCAGGTGGATTTGATTTTTTATCGCCTTGTTTACAAGAAGCTTCTTTAATGCTAAAAGTTTTACCTAAAGATGAATTTACAACTTGGTTAGATGCATTTTTACCAAACTTTAGAAAAAACCCATCAAAATATTTACAAATTGCAGAAGTTACAGATCGATCAGATGGCAAATTAGCGCATTTAGACGGGCTAAATTTCAGCAGAGCTTGGTGTTTATACGAAATTGGAAAAACATTGCATAATGAAGATTTAATTCAGCTAGGAAACCAACACTTTAACTACAGCTATTCAAAAATGGATACAGGTGAATATGCAGGAGCACATTGGTTGGCTTCTTTTGCGTTATATGCTATTTTAAAAAGTAATAATTAACTTTAATTATTTTCATATTCGGTAATTCGCATTGTGTTTGCCATACCTCTTTTTTTAACAGGCATTGATGTTATATTTATGGCAAAATCACCTTCGTTTAAATCACCTCTTTCGTGAGCTAAATTATTAATATCTTCAATAGTTTGATCTGTACTTACAAAACGATCATAATAAACTCCTTTTACACCCCAAAGCAAGTTTAGCATAGCTAAAATTCTTTCGTTGGATGAAAATACTAAAATGTTAGATTTAGGGCGCCATGAAGAAATATGAAAAGCTGTAAATCCAGAGTCTGTTAATGTAGTTATAACTTTTGCGTTTATTGCGTTTGCAGTTAGAGCTGCTTGATGACATAATGTTTTTGAGATAAAACGGTCATTTACACATTGTACATATACTTCTGGAATTTTAATTAATGGTGAATTTTCTACACTCTCAATAATTCTACGCATCTGTTTTATAACTTCCACAGGATAATCCCCAACAGAAGTTTCTCCCGATAGCATTACTGCGTCAGCTCCATCCATAATAGAATTTGCTACGTCATTTACTTCGGCTCTTGTTGGCACTTCGCTGTTAATCATAGTTTCCATCATTTGGGTTGCTATAATTACTGGAATATGCGCTTTTTTAGCTTTTGATACTAGCCTTTTTTGGATTAAAGGAACTTTTTCCATAGGTACTTCTACACCTAAATCTCCACGAGCAACCATTAAACCATCACAAAGTGGTGTTAATTTATCAATATTGGCTATTGCTTCAGGTTTTTCAATTTTAGCAATTACAGGTATTTTTACTGGAGAATTTTCTTTAATTAAAGTATTTATCTGAATTAAGTCTTCAGGCGTTCTTACAAAAGATAGCGCCATCCAATCTACGTTCATTTTTATAGCAAATAAAGCATCTTCTACATCTTTTTCAGTAAGTGCCGGTAACGATATTTTTGTGTTAGGTAAGTTTACTCCTTTTTTTGATTTTAATTTTCCACCGCGCAAAACTTTGGTAGTAACATTGGTTTTTCTATCTGTTTCCGTTACTTCAAATAATAATTTACCATCATCTACTAATATATGTTCGCCTACTTCTACATCTTTTGGAAAATTTTGGTAGGTCATAAAAGCTTTTTTATTAGTTCCTTCACATTTTTCTGTAGTAAAAGTAAAGGTGTCGCCTACGTGTAATTTTACTTTTTCACCCATTACGCCTACTCGTAATTTTGGGCCTTGTAAATCTGCTAATATTGCAACATGGTAACCTTTTTTCTTATTAAGTTCTCTAATAATTTTTATTTTTTCGGCTACATCGTCATAGGCAGCGTGAGAGAAATTAACTCTAAAAACATTAACGCCAGAATCCATCATGTTTTCAATTGTTTCTTTATTACTGCAGGCAGGTCCTAATGTTGCTACTATTTTAGTTCTTTTTGTGATTTCGGCCATAATTAAAATATTAGGTGATTTTTTGATTTTAAGTTAGTAGGATCAATTAAATAACAAGTAATTATTTGATTAATCTTTTTTAAGTCAGTGACTAAATTTTTTAAAAAAACAGGGTTGTTGCAACCATCAATTTTATAAAAAAAATCAATTTCTTTTTTTTCAGGGATTAAATAAGTGGTTTTACTGTAATTTCCACCAAACAATCCTTCAGTATTACTAGTTGCTTTTATGGAGCACTTATTATTTATTAGGTAATAATTATTTAAACTTTTACAATCATTATATTCAAAAAGTGGATATTCTGAAGGAGAATCTTTAAAGTCTAAATTGTGCTTAAATCTAGTTAGTTTTGTGTTTAAATGTTTATTTAATAAATAGGCAAGTCTATAATCTTCTTCGGTAGAATGAATTCCAATTAAGGAAAAATCATCTTCTAAATCAAACAAAACTTGTTCCATATAATTATGTTTATAATTTTTGCAAAATTACTATTGTTTGATATTACAAACTAATAATATTACGAAATCGTATTCGAAAAAAATTATTGAGTATTTGATATTTCTTTTTGATACGCGAAATAAGCTCTTTTTGACGCTATTTCTTCTGCCTTTTTCTTAGATGTTGCTCTTCCTTTTGCTACTACTAGATCATCAAAACTTAATTTTACACTAAAATGTTTTACGGAATCATTTCCAGAATCTTCGTAAATATCAAAATTAAAATCAATTTTTTGTTTTTGACACCATTCAATAACTAAGCTTTTGTAGCTTGTAATTTTTCCTTCAAGTTGATCTATATCTACATAAGGTTCAATTACTTTTTCATAAATAAAACTTTCACAAAATCTGTAGCCTTTATCAACATATATAGCTCCAACTAATGCTTCAAAAACATTTCCATGTATATTAATTCCAAATTTTGATTTTGAAATGGTACTTTTCACGAAATGCAAAAGGTTTAAATCTTGCCCCAATTCATTTAAATGATCTCTACTAACAATTTTAGAGCGCATTTGGGTTAAATAACCTTCATCACCAGACGGAACAACTTTAAATAAATAAGAAGCAATAATAGCGCTTAACATAGCGTCACCCAAAAATTCTAAACGTTCATAATTTAGAGGTAAACCTGTAGATTTTTCAATTTGTTTGTTGGAACGATGAATAAATGCTTTTTTATAATAATATAAATCATTAGGTTTAAACCCTAACAATTTTCGTAATTCATGTAAAAAAGCCTCGTCCTTTAAATTGCGAGATTTGATAATTTTTCGAATGAAATTCATTCAGTGTTTTTTAATCTAACTTTTTAAAGAGCACACAAGCGTTATGCCCTCCAAAACCAAAGGTGTTGCTCATTGCAACTTTAACATCTCTTTTTTGAGGAGTGTTAAACGTAAAATTTAATTTACTGTCAATTTGATCATCGTCGGTAAAATGATTAATAGTTGGAGGCACAATTCCATTCTCAATTGCAAGAATTGAAGCAATAGATTCAATAGCGCCTGCAGCTCCTAATAAATGACCTGTCATTGACTTTGTAGAGTTAATATTTAAAGTGTAAGCATGTTCTCCAAAAACGTCTAAAATAGCTTTGGATTCAGCAATATCACCAAGTGGAGTAGAAGTACCATGCATATTAATAGCATCTACATCTTCAGGTTTTAATCCGGCATCATCTAAACAATCTAACATTACTTTTTTAGCTCCAGCTCCTTCTGGGTGTGGCGCAGTAATATGATAAGCATCTGCAGATAAACCTCCGCCAATAAATTCGGCATAAATTTTAGCTCCTCTTGCTTTTGCATGTTCATATTCTTCTAAAATAATGGTTCCAGATCCTTCTCCTAAAACAAATCCATCTCTATCTTTATCAAATGGTCGCGATGCAGTTTTAGGATCGTCATTTCTAGTAGATAAAGCTTGTAAGGAATTAAATCCACCCATCCCTGCAATGGTTATTGCAGCTTCTGATCCTCCGGAAACCATAACATCTACTTTACCTAACCTAATGTAGTTATAAGCATCTATTAATGCGTTTGCTGAAGAAGCACAAGCTGAAACTGTGGTGAAATTTGGTCCTTTAAAACCGTATTTTATAGAAATTTGTCCTGGAGCTATATCTGCAATCATTTTTGGAATAAAGAAAGGATTAAATCGAGGAGTTCCATCGCCTTCGGTAAAGTTTATAACTTCATTTTGAAAAGTTTCTAAACCTCCAATTCCGGCACCCCAAACAACACCAACTCTATCTTTATTAATTTTCTCTAAATCTAATTTTGAATTTGCAATAGCTTCATCGGTTGTTACCATAGCGTATTGCGTAAATTTATCCATCTTTCTTACATCTTTTCGATGCATAAATTCAGTAATATCAAAATTTTTAAGTTCACAAGCAAAACGAGTTTTGAACTTGGAAGCATCGAAATGAGTTATTGGAGCTGCCCCGCTAACTCCGTTAAGGAGGCTGTTCCAATATTCATCTACAGTATTACCAATTGGTGTTAATGCACCAAGTCCAGTTACTACAACTCGTTTTAATTTCATATGAAAGTTACTTTTTTGCTTCTTCTATATAACTAATTGCTTGACCAACGGTGCCAATATTTTCAGCTTGATCATCAGGTATTTGAATATCAAATTCTTTTTCAAATTCCATGATTAATTCAACGGTATCAAGTGAGTCTGCTCCTAAGTCGTTAGTGAAGCTTGCTTCTGTTGTTACTTCATTTTCGTCAACGCCTAATTTATCTACGATAATGGCTTTAACTCTTGATGCAATGTCTGACATAATTTTTTAATTTTAAATTTAATTACTTGGCAAAAATATAAAACTTTATTGAAATGAAAATCTTTTACTTAATAAAAGATAACTTTTACTTTATTAAAAATAATTAAAGTTGAAAATATTTTACTTTATTTGTGCACTAATATAAGTAAATTAGCACTTATGATACGTATAGCTATTTTGGCATCTGGTTCAGGCACCAATGCAGAAAACATTATAAAATATTTTAAAAACCATATAAATATTAAAGTTACCATGGTTTTAACAAATAATGCTAAAGCTAAAGTGATAGATAGAGCAAAAAAATTAGGTGTTACTTCTGTTGCCTTTTCAAGAGAAGATTTTTATGATGCTAATTTTGTTTTAAACGTATTAAAGACAAACGCCGATTTTATTGTTTTAGCTGGATTTTTATGGAAAGTTCCTGAGTCTATAATTAATGAGTTCCCAAATAAAATAATTAATATTCACCCAGCTTTATTACCAAAATATGGAGGAAAAGGTATGTATGGTATGCATGTGCATAAGGCAGTTGTGGAGAATAAAGAGAAAGAATCGGGCATAACAATACATTATGTAAATAAAAATTATGATGAAGGAAACATTATATTTCAACAAAAATTTGAAGTGTTAGATACTGATACAGCTGAAAGCGTTGCTAAAAAAATTCATGCTTTAGAACAAGATAATTTTCCTAAAGTTATTGAAAAAGTTATTTTAAAAAATGGATAGTTTACCAAAAGTACATATTTATACAGATGGTGCTTGCAGTGGAAATCCTGGTCCAGGTGGTTATGGAATTGTGATGGAATGGTTTGGAAAAGCATATAAAAAAGAGTTTTCAGAAGGCTATAAAAAAACTACAAATAACAGAATGGAGTTATTGGCTGTAATTGAAGCTTTGGAGAAAATTAAAACTAATGAAGTAGAAATTGCTGTTTTTTCGGATTCTAAATATGTAGTTGATGCAGTTGAAAAAAAGTGGTTGATTGGTTGGCAAAAAAAAAGATTTAAAGATGTAAAAAATCCAGATTTATGGAAACGATTTTTAAAAATTTACAACCCTAGTAATACAAAGTTTGAGTGGGTGAAAGGACATAATAATCATCCTCAAAATGAACGATGTGATGTTTTAGCAGTAAATGCTTCTAAAAAAAAGAATTTATTAGAGGATGAAGGCTATGTTAAACCACAAAACTTATTATTCTAATTGATCTAAATAATCTACTACTTCTTGTATTTTTTTAGGTAATTGTCTGTGAATTAGTTGGTAATTATTTGTTTTTTGTTTTGTTGTAATGGTAAAATTTGCAGCAATCGCTTTGTCAACAGCTAAACCTTCTGTATCTGTATTGTTTTTAATTTTTGAAAAATCAATAGTAGCTATAATATCTTTTAGCTTGCTTATTTGATTTTTATTTAATTTAATTTTTAAGGTTTTAGTAGAATTGATTTTGATTAATGTATCATTTTCCAACTGAATTTCGTATAAAAAACCTCTAGTTTGCGCTTTATAATGAATGGAAATAGAATCATTTTGGGTTTGACTTTTACATGATTGCATAGAAATTAGCGTTAACAGAAATAGAAAATAAAACTTTTTCATAAAAAATGTTTAGTTAAAAGTATAAAAAAAGGAGCAATTCGCTCCTTTTTTTATGTAAAATAATAGTAATCGTTGCACAAGGCATTAGAAAAAAATAAAATATAACTCAAAAGCTCCTTTTTAAGGGGTTTTTGTTTTTAAAGAAATTTGATTACTGTTAATAATTAAAGGTCTCCAATCCACTTATTTGAGGTGTAAATAGCTCTTTTAGCTGTAAAACAAAAAGATGCATTGCTTTTGCATCACTTTTTACAGTTTTGGAGATAAATTTTAGATATTTTTTTAGGTTATAAGCCATTGCAGAAAGGTGCATTACCTTGTTGGCTTGTTGTATGCCAATGGTATTGATTTTTCGCAGTCCCATAAACTGGGTAAGGGTACCAAATACAGGTTCAACTGTACTTTGCCGTCTGGCTTTCATATAGCGTCCTCGCTTGCTATGTACTCTTGCATTGTTACGTTGGTATTCTTCATTATAAAAAGTAATGGTAATTCGTTTTTCTTGACTCTTTTTTAAGCACTCAGCTTTTATTGGACAATCAATACATACAACTTTAGAAGCTCTATATTCTTTCTTCTTATTCTTGTTTGCTCCTTCATAAAATACTTTGGTAAAAGGAATTAATTTGTTTTGGGGACAAATAAAACAATCTTGTTCTTTGTTGTAGGTAAACCCTTCTGGACCTCCTTTATAAGTTCCGTGGGGTGGTATAAAACTTTCCAAGCCTTCTGCTTCTAAAAAGGCATAATTATCTCCACTACTATAACCCGTATCAGCAACACAGTTACGCCAAATAAGTCCTTGTGAGTGTAAACGCTTTTTTAAACGAATGCTAATATCTTGTAAATACTGACTATCTCTTTTATCTGCGTGATAAGCCCGAATATCGGTGATAACGTGATGTGCGGTATCAACACTTAATTGACTCATATAATTTAACTTTCTTGCCTTGCCTGGTTTTACACTAATGCGGGCATCAGGGTCAGTAGGACTATAATGTGTTTTGTTCGATGTATATTTTGAACCTTTATTTCTTGCGCCTGGATGCTGGTCTTGGTCTCGTTGCCAACGCTTATTTCTTGAGGTAATCTCTTGTAACTCCTTAGCACTTGCTGTTATTTCTTGTTGACATTTAAGAGCCTTATTGATTTTAGATTTTCTTATCGGCGTTTTTTTTTATCCATCGAACTAATATGACGAATACTATGCAAATGTGCTTCCAAATCCTCTTTCGGAACTTTTAACTCCAAGGTGTCCATAGAGGCATTTGCTTTTATTGGTGCTGAATCAATAGCTTGCGTATGACCACTTACCATTCCCATTTCTACACACATAGTGAGTACTTTTGTAAACACTTGTTCAAATACTGCTTCTGGGTACAATTGTCTTGTGCGACTAATGGTAGAGTGCCAAGGTAAAGGCTCATCAATATCATAACCTAAAAAGAACAGAATATCTAACCGCATACTACTATGTTGTATTAAATCTCTATCACTAATGATATTTTCCAAATATCCAACCAAACATAATTTAAAGAAAACCATGGGGTCGATACTTTTTTGACCACTTGCTCCATAATACTGTTTAGTTAGTGGATATAGAAAATCTAAATCCAATACTTCTTTTAATCTTCGATAAAAATTACCCTTGGGAATTCGCTCACTTAACTGAAAATTTGCGAATAACTTTTCTTGATATTCTTTCTTGCCTTGCATACCATGAAAGTACAAATTTTACTACTCTTTTACAACTTATTTTAGCTATATTTGAGTAGAATTGTGCAACAGGCACAATGTGTTTTAGTCATTTGTGTAATGTCATGTAAAAAATCGGGTGTTAAATGCACTAACGCACCAATAATTAATCCCATTATACAATACACTAAAACCACAGGGAAACGAAGTAGTCCATTAGCTAATAATAATTTTTTAATGGTTTTTTCATTTTTAGCAGAAAGTAATCTTTGAGCTTGTGTTTGATCGGTTCCGTAATAAGATATGTATAAAAATAAACCACCTAAAACCATAGGCCAAAATCCAAATTCATCACCATTTAACCCTAATTTTGAAAAGTTAATCACTTCAAGTCTTTGCGGATCAAATCCAGTAAAATTACCAGATTCTTGTAATAAATTCCAACCATATATTAGGCATATTATTAGTCCTGCAAATAAAATAATCATCTGAATGGCATCTCCCCAAACAACTGCTTTCATTCCTCCTTGATAGGAATAAATAAGCGTTATAACTGAGATAATTATTATAGTCCAATGAAAACTAATTTGTAAAACTGCTTGTAAAATCATAGCAATAGTGTAAACCATTACACCTGTAGCTAAAGATCTACTTATCTGAAATACAACGCTTAAAGTAATTCTAGTTGAAGTTGAGAAACGATTTTCAACATATTCATATATACTAACAATATTGGCTCTGTATAAAGGTGGAATTATAATTAACATAATACCAATCATAGCCAACGGAACTGCAAATTCAAACGTTAACCATTTCATTCCTCCATTTTGAGCTAAACCAACAAAAGCAGGAGCAGAGATAAAGCTTATTGCTGATAATTGGGTTGCCATAGTGGAAAGGCTTAATGGAAACCAGCCCATGTCTTGTCCTCCTAAAAAATAATCTTTAGCATTTTTATTTTCCTTAAAAAAATAACCTAATCCTAAAAACCCAAAGGAATATAAAATTACTACTAAATAATCAAGCCAATTCATATATGTTTATCTTTAATTTTTAATTAAATCAATATATAAAGCAGCGCTCCACGAAAAGTTAGCTCCTCCATATCCTGTTATATTTTTTGTGTATTCGGATTTTCTGGCATCAAAATATTCAAAAAAACCTACTTTTTTAATAAGTTCTATGGTATCTTTTTTCAGCCTATTTGCTAATTCGGTATAGCCATAATCATGTAAACCATAATAAAGTATCCAATTAATATTTATCCAAACGGGACCTCTCCAATATTTTTTAGGATTATATTTTTCACTGGTTGGATCAAAAGAAGCGCATAAATACATGTCTGATTTTCCAAATTTAGTAACTAATGTATTTATTAATTTTTCTGCTCTTTGTTTACTTGGAATTTTAGCAAATAAAGGAGTAAAAGAGGATGAAGTAATTAATTTTATTGCTTTTTCATTTTTCATATCATAATGAATATAAGCTTCTAACTCTTCATCATATAATTTCTCATTAAATGATTTTATGCTTTTATTTTGCCACTTATTTATTTGCTGAATTTTATCTTCATTTCCTCCAATAATCTTATATAAGTTAAGTAAAGCTTCATTTGATTTAATTAGCATAGCGTTAAATAAAGGATCTTGAACTAAAAAAGGGGAGGACTCTGCAATTTTAATATCATCATAATGACATTTTTTTGCTATATCTACTAAATATAAATAATTGTTATACTCAATGTTTGTAGGTCTTTGAGATGCATCTACGTGATCCGTATCTCTTCTTTCAAACTCATAGTTTGGTGAATTCATGGTATCCCAAATTTCATCCCAAATAGGAGAATTATCTGTACCCGATTCCCAATTATGATAAATATAAACTAACCCTTCATTTTTTGGATCTCTATTTTGATAAAAATACAAATGATTCAAATATACTTTATCAATTATAGTTTTGATAAAATCTAACATATCTGATTTATCTTCCGCAATTTTATACATTTTTTCTAATACAAAACCAGTTACTGGAGGTTGTGTTAAACCAGTGGTTTTATATTTTTTTGTTGCGTACGGATTTAAATTTATTTGATAAAATTCAGGTCCTGGAAAATAAGTGTCACTTTCATTATGAAATATAATATGAGGCAAAAAACCGTTAGACCATTGTGCGTTAAGCAATGTTTTTATTTCCGATTTAGCCTTTTCAGTATCATAATGTGCATATCCTATGGCAATAAAGCCTGAATCCCATTTCCATTGAAATGGATATAATCCTTTACATGGAATTGTAAATCCTTTTTCTTGATAATTAGAATTTAAAATCTGTTTTGCAGTATTTTCTAATGAATTTATCATTTATAGTTGAAGGTTTATAAAAGAATACATTAATAGGAATTCCTATTAATGTATTCAAAAACAAAGTTAACTTAATTAAAAATTAAATGTAATGTTCATAAATAATCTTGCAGGTAAAATTGGTCTACCTACAAAATATTCTTCTTCTGTTTGGTTGTTTCCTAAACGAGGAGAACCTTCTGTAATTCCTTCAGAATTGAACATATTGTAAACCTGCATTCCTAAACGTAATGTTTCATTATCTTCACTTAAAGGGAATGTGTATCCAAGATTTAAATTTGTAACACCAAAACCATTTAATTTTATAGTATTAGCATCATTTGAATATTTATCTCCATTATAATTGTAAGAGATATTTCCATCAAATTTTGAATCGTTATAATCTAAACCAATTTTAGTTAAAAAATTAGGTTGTCTTCTTAATTTATTACCTTCTAAAGTTGGATCTGTTTCAGATTTAGTTAGTTTATGATCTTGATAAGTTATAGTTCCATTTAAACCAAAATTTTCTGCAAACTTCCAATTCCAAGTTCCTTCAACGCCATAAGTTCTAGTGTTTT
>Ga0316203_1001241_pt1 | contig 19616 bp, 16 predicted proteins | sample 6monrhotite_MG_FD_204940 | JGI IMG/M metagenome (GOLD analysis project Ga0316203, IMG submission 204940) | Microbial mat bacterial communities from mineral coupon in-situ incubated in ocean water Damariscotta River, Maine, United States -... | ecosystem: Environmental > Aquatic > Marine >... | reverse complement strand
CAACGACCATGCCGCTTTCGGTGCGGATTCACAGCCCTTTTTGGCGGCTAATTATGAAGAAGCCATGCGTCTGTGGAAGGCTCAAAAGCCGGTCATCACCAAGCTCTTGGACAAGCAAAATATGATGCCCTTGTTCTCTGTTCCGTGGCCACCGCAGGGGTTGTACACAAACAAAGAAATCAAAACCGTCGACGACCTCAAGGGATTAAAGTTTCGCGCATACAACGCAACGCTTGAAAAGTTCGCCAACATGAGCGGCGCCGCACCGACGCAGGTTGAAGTGCCCGACATCCCGCAGGCTTTTGCCACTGGCCGGGTTGAAGCCATGATCACCTCGCCATCGACGGGTGCTAACTCTAAGGCATGGGATTATGTCAGCCATTACACCGATATCCAGGCTTGGGTTCCCAAGAATATTGTCGTGGTAAATAAACGAGCTTTCCGTAAGTTGGACAAGGATGTTCAGGACGCGGTTCTCGCCGCGGCTGCTAAGGCAGAAGTGCGTGGTTGGAAAATGAGCCGTGACGAAACCGACACCAAGGTGAAAATTCTCAAGGACAACGGCATGAAGATCATGACGCCCTCGGCAGAATTGGTGAAAGGTTTGAAAGAGATCGGCGCGAAAATGTTGACTGATTGGAAAAAAGACGCTGGTGCAGAAGGTAAGAGCATCCTCAAAGCGTATGAAAACTGATCCGGGTTGACCATAGGGCGGCACAATACAGTGCCGCCCTTTCTGTCGATATAAGAACCTACGGGGAAGACATATGCGTAAATATCTCAACAGGCTTTATAAAGCTAGCGGCTGGGGGGCTGCGCTGTTTATCCTTGCGATATGTATCCTTGTTGTGGCCCAGGTCCTCTTAAATTTAATCGATAAAATCGCCAAATACATGTTTGGAAATGCGATTGGTTTGACCATTCCTTCTTACGCTGATTTTACGGGCTTTTTTCTGGCTTCAGCGTCGTTCCTTGCCTTGGCCTACACCCTTCGAGAAGGGGGGCACATTCGGGTAACTCTTTTCATTCAGCACTTATCACCCCGTAATCGATATTTTATGGAATTGTGGAGTGTCGGCCTTGCAGCCGCTACAACCATCTACTTCGCTTGGTACAGCGCTCGGCTGATATATGAATCGTTCATCTACAATGACCTCTCATCGGGAATGGTCGCGGTTCCGATTTGGATACCCCAATCTGGAATGCTTATTGGTGTGGTTGTTTTGTCCATTGCCCTTGTCGATGAATTTATCGGGCTGCTTTCAGGTCATGAAGCCTCCTTCGCTGGCAAGGGGGAAAATCTCCTCGGAGACAAAGATGAGCGCGCGTCGTTTGGAGGTGTGAGCCAAACGTCCGATGGGGAGAAACGATAATGTCTGAAATTACATTGACCGTATTCCTGATGCTGGTTCTGCTCGCGCTGCTTGGTTCAGGTGTATGGATTTCATTTTCTCTCATGTTGGTCGGCATGGTTGGCATGGCCCTGTTTAGCGATGCCCCGTTGGGTGATGTTCTTGCCACCACTGTATGGGGTGCCAGCAACTCATGGGCTTTAGCGGCCCTGCCCCTGTTTATCTGGATGGGAGAAATTCTCTTTAGGTCGCGGTTGTCCAACGACATGTTCACAGGGCTTTCTCCGTGGATGAACCGGCTGCCTGGGCGCTTGTTGCACGTCAATATTTTCGGGTGCGGGATCTTCGCTGCGGTGTCAGGGTCTTCGGCGGCGACGGCGGCAACAATCGGAAAACTGTCCATTCCTGAGCTGTCGAAACGCGGCTATCCAGAACAAATGATGCTCGGAACCCTTGCCGGGTCGGCGACACTGGGACTTCTTATTCCCCCTTCGATCATCTTGATCGTTTACGGGGTCGCGACCGAACTGTCCATTGCGCGACTGTTTATCGCCGGTATTTTGCCGGGCGTCCTGCTTATGAGCTTGTTTGTCGGATATGTTGTCGTCTGGTCACTTCTCAATCGGGGTAGGCTGCCAGATGAATCGTTTCATGCTTCATTAGCCGAAAAACTATATAAATCCCGCCGGTTGATCCCGGTACTCTTACTGATCTCGGGCGTCATAGGGTCGATTTACTCTGGGATCGCTTCCCCGACGGACGCCGCAGCGGTGGGTGTCGTTCTGGCGCTTGTGTTGTCTTGGTCTACAGGTTCGCTCAACAAAACCAGCTTTTTCGAAGGCCTGATGGGTGCCACCAAAACCTCCTGCATGATTGCGTTTATTCTGGCTGGGGCGGCTTTCCTGACCGTATCTATGGGGTTCACAGGTATTCCAAAACTGCTGGCGCAGTGGATCGGATCATTGGGGCTTTCCGAATACGGACTTCTGGCAGCCTTGACTGTATTTTTCATCGTGTTGGGTTGCTTCCTTGATGGTATTTCTATCGTCGTTCTGACGACGTCGGTAATCATGCCCATGATCGAACAAGCGGGAATCGACCCTTTGTGGTTCGGTATTTACATTGTCATTGTTGTTGAAATGTCGCAGATCACGCCGCCGGTCGGGTTCAATCTGTTCGTTCTGCAGGCTCTGACGGGACGTAATATTTTGACGATCGCCAAATCCGCAATTCCATTTTTCCTCCTCATGATTCTGGCCTTGGCAGCCATTATTGCGTTTCCCCAGATCGTTACGTTTCTTCCCAACAATATGTAAGGGGGGCATCAAAGTTAGAACACAAAGCCCTTGAAAGGAGCAAAGATGTGCGCATCAAAAAAAAATGAGAAACAATCCGTAAAGGGTGCCGATACTCATCATATCGTTTCATCTGAACATCTAGCTTCACAACAAGGCGGCGAGTTGAGTGAGCTTGAGTACGGCCTGATCATGGCCTACAACGCTTTTAGTCGCTGGATGGAACGTTGTATGGCAGCCGTCGGTTTCAGCGATTTCAAGCCGCTTGATATTCTCGTCCTCCATAACGTAAACCATCGCAATCGAGAAAAACGCCTCGTCGATATCGCTTTTGTGCTGAATATCGAAGATCACCATACCGTAAATTATGCACTTAAAAAATTGATCAAAGCCAAATTGGTTACGAGTGCAAAACGTGGCAAGGAAATGTTCTATTCGACGACAGACGAAGGTCATAATGTTTGCGTTGAGTACCGCAAAGTTCGCGATCTTTGCTTAATCGAACCTGCCTTGGCAACCGGACAAGATTTTTCTGAACTCAGCAAATCGGCAACCGTTCTCAGAAGTGCCTCCGGTCTTTACGGTCAAGCATCAAGGTCCGCGGCGTCTCTATGAGCCAACGGGTCACGAAGGTCTGGATCCGTTGAGCTGGGGGCGTGCGCCGTCTGGGTGCACAGCGAAGGGATAAGCGTTTGACTTAAATGGCCTGCCTGTAAAGCGTCATCAAGTGGTGGTGGACAATGTCCGCCTAACAGCATCGCACCAATCTGCATAGCGTTTGTCGCGTAAGTCCGCATCAAATTGCGGAAGGAATCGCTGATCGAGCGCCCAGGTTTTGGCGAACTCATCGAGTCCGGGATAGACGCCGCTGTGCATTCCGGCAAGGTAGGCCGCCCCCAATGCCGTCGTCTCGGTAACGCGCGGACGGTCAACCGGCGCACCAAGAATATCCGCCAGAAATTGCATGGTCCAATCCGATGCGGTCATGCCGCCATCAACGCGCAGGATCGTTTCCGTGCCGATGTTGGCCCAGTCTTTTTGCATAGCCTCCAGCAGATCGCGGGTCTGGTAACCGACACTTTCCAAAGCGGCACGGGCCAATTCGGCAGGGCCGGTGCCCCGGGTTAAGCCGAACAAAGCCCCGCGCGCATCGGCATCCCAATGTGGCGCGCCTAATCCGACAAAGGCGGGGACAAGGTAAACGTGATGGTGGTTGTCCGCCTTGCGCGCCAAATCACCTGTTTGTGACGCATTGTCTATGATTTTCAGTCCATCGCGTAACCATTGCACCGCGGCCCCTGCGATAAAGATGGAGCCTTCAAGAGCATACGTTGGTTGACCATCAAACTGATAAGCGATGGTCGTCAGCAACCGGTTGGTCGAGGTGACGGCAGTTTGTCCGGTATTGAGAAGGGCAAAGCAGCCGGTTCCATAGGTGGATTTCATCATTCCGGGCTTGAAGCAGGCCTGACCAATCGTTGCAGCTTGTTGGTCGCCGGCAATGCCGCCGATTGAAATGACGCCGTCGAAGAGGCCGGGTGCCGTTTCACCAAAATCGTCGGCGCTGTTCATGACTTTTGGCAACATGGACATCGGCACATTCAGAAGATCGCATAACGCGTCTGACCATTTTCCCTTGTGTATATCGAAGAGCATGGTTCGACTGGCGTTGGTGGCGTCGGTCGCATGTACCGTTCCGCCTGTTAGACGCCACAGCAAAAATGTGTCGATGGTGCCAAACGCCAATTTGCCACGGCGTGCGGCATCGCGAGCACCATCCACATGGTCGAGAATCCAGGCAATCTTGGTGCCGGAAAAATAGGGGTCGAGCAGCAGGCCGGTTAGGGCGGTGACATTTGGTTCGTGTCCGCCAGCTTTCAATTTTGCGCAGGTGTCGGCAGTGCGTCGGTCTTGCCAGACAATGGCATGGTGTAGCGGCTTGCCGCTTTCACGGTCCCAAATCACGACAGTTTCACGTTGGTTGGTGATGCCGATGGACGCAATATCGCCAGCTGTTATGCCGGCCTTTGCAATAGCTTCTCGAGCTGTTGACAGAGTGGTCTGCCAAATCTCTTCGGGGTCGTGTTCGACCCAGCCCGATTGGGGGTAGTGTTGCTCGAATTCCATCTGGGCCGTGGCGAGGGGGGCGTGCGCACCGTCAAACACGATTGCACGCGATGATGTGGTGCCCTGATCGATAGCAAGAACGTAAGTTGACACGGTTCGCTAGCCTCCCAAAATGATGGCGTTAGTCGTTAACACGGCGTCCGATAGTCACATTGTCCTGCAACCAGTTTGTGAGGCTGAGAACGCCTTGATCGTTCATTCTAAGCCCCAACTTGGTGCGCCGCCAGAGAATGTCTTCAGCACTGATTGCCCATTCGTTTTGTACCAGATGCTCAACCTCACGCTGGTAAAGCCCGGCACCAAAATGCTGACCAAGATCACGTTCCGTTTTGCTGTCCCCAAGAATGATCCTGGTGACGGTGCCGTATGTTTCCGTCAAGCGTTTGATGAGTGCGGCGGGCATGTGCAGATACTGCAGCGCCAGTTCACCCTCCAATGCGGAACGCCAATTGGTGGGGAAATCACCGCCGGGAAGCGTTGCCCCTCGTGTCCAAGGCGGACCTATGTCAGGAAACCAGGGCGCAAGTTTGTCGAGTACGTCTTCGGATAAATGCCGATGCGTGGTGATTTTTCCACCAAATACGTTAATGATACCGGCCGTGTCAGGTGATCCCTCGCATTCCAAAACGTAATCTCGTGTCGCCTCTTGTGCCGCAGCCTTCCCATTATCGTAGAGCGGGCGTATGCCACTGTAGGACCACACGACATCTTGCGGCTGGATGCTCTTTAAAAAATATTCATTCACGGATTCACATAAATAGGAAATTTCTTCATCATCGATCGCGGCGTCTTCCGGGCGACCGCGATAGTCTATATCCGTCGTGCCGATAAGCGTGAAGTCAGTTTGGTAAGGAATGGCAAAGACGATGCGCTGATCTGGGTTTTGAAAAATGTAGGCTCGATCATGATCGAACATTCGGGGGACGACGATATGACTGCCCTTAACCAGGCGAACGCTTGATTGGCTCGGTATGGAAACGCGATCTTTGAGAATGGAGCCAATCCATGGCCCGGATGCATTGACCAGGGTGCGAGCGTGAACCGTAGAGCAATCTCCCGAGCGCGTATCCGTTATGTCGAGAGTCCAGCCATTTGCCTGGCGTGTCGCACGGGTGACTTCAGTTCGCGTGCGAATGACAGCACCCTTATTCGCAGCGTCGCGGGCGCTCAAAACCACAAGCCGGGCGTCATCCACCCAGCAGTCTGAATATTCGAACCCCTTTGTGAAGGTAGGACGAAGAGGGGTGCCCGCAGTGTCGCGGGTCAGATCTACGCTGCGCGAACGGGGCAGCAGAACGCGTCCGCCCAGATGATCGTACAGGAATAGACCTAAGCGGATCAGCCAAGCGGGGCGAAGTCCTTTTCTGTGCGGAAGAACAAATCGCAATGGGTGAATGATGTGCGGTGCCGTAGACCAGAGCACTTCTCGTTCGCACAATGATTCGCGAACCAGTCGAAACTCATAATGTTCAAGATAGCGCAGTCCACCGTGAATCAGCTTCGTCGAGGCCGAAGATGTGCCGCTCGCCAAGTCGTCTTTTTCGGCCAGAAATACGGATAGACCCCGCCCCGCAGCATCCCGGGCGACGCCGCAGCCGTTCACACCACCTCCGATGATGGCTATATCGTAGACAGTTTCGGTCACGTTTCCGCTCGTTCCTTAAATTAGTGGAATATAAGAAACGAAACCATATTCGCAAAAAAACGAACCTACAACGAATATATTTGAACTTGTTACGCGTCGCCTGAACTATCGTCCGCAATGAGAACGCGCACATCGTTTTCAGCACAGATGGCCGCGAGACCCGGAGGCGGTGCTATATCGGTGACGAAACTGGAGAGTTGCGATATGTGGCCGATTCGTACCGGAGCGGAGCGATCATGCTTGGTCCCATCGGCGACAAGAATGGTATGGCGGGCGTTTTCGATGATCGCCTGAGCAACTTTTACTTCGCGGTAATCATAGTCTAAAAGCGAGCCATCGTCGTCGATTGCCGAGACGCCGATGATGGCGTAGTCCATCTTGAACTGACGTATGAAATCGACCGCCGCCTCGCCGACTACGCCGCCGTCTGACGGACGCACAACGCCGCCGGCGACGATGACTTCTATGTCTGGTATGCCGCGTAGTATGTTGACAACATTAATATTATTGGTGACTGCCAAAAGGCCCCTTTTTCCTCGCAGTGCCTGCGCCACCTGTTCCGTCGTGGTGCCGATGTTGATCAGCAACGAGCAGTTGTCGGGGATTAGCGTGGCTGCCTTTGCCCCAATGCGGTGTTTTTCGTCAGCGGCCAGCGTGCGCCGAGATTCGTAAGCGAAATTGGCGACACCCGAAATATGTACGCCGCCGCCGTGAACGCGCTGCAAAATTCCCCGTTCACAGAGCTCGTTAAGGTCTTTGCGGATCGTTTGAGGCGTCACTTTGAAGTGTTCGGCAAGTTCTTCGACGATGACCCGGCCCTGCTGGCGGGCGCGTTCAACAATATCGTGCTGACGGGGGGTGACAGGCTTCATGTGGCCTTGCCTTTATGCAAAGTGGTTACCGGAATGTTCAGATTGAGGGGCATCTTATCCAAACGAAAGTCCGAAGGCAAACAAGCAGCGATATATTTCGATTGACGTTCGTTTTCTTTCGGTTGATAGTTTTATGGGCTTATAAATATAAAATCTGGGAGGTTATGAAATGAAGGTGCGTATAATCGCCGCCGTGGCAAGTGCGGCGCTTTTGATGTCTGCTGGCGCCAGCCATGCTGGAACGGCAGAAGCAAAAAAGTGGGTGAATGATGAATTTCAGCCATCCGCGTTGTCAAAATCAGACCAAATGAAAGAAATGGAGTGGTTTATCAAAGCTGCTGCTCCGTTTAAGGGGATGGAGATCAATGTTCTGTCGGAAACAATTCCGACCCACGAATATGAATCCAAAACTCTGGCCAAGGCTTTTGAAGAGATCACCGGAATTAAGGTGAACCATCAGTTGCTCGGCGAGGGCGAAGTCGTCCAGGCCGTCCAAACGCAAATGCAGACCAATCGCAACCTGTATGACGCTTATATCAACGATTCGGATTTGATTGGTACGCACTCTCGCCTGCAATTGGCTGTGAACCTGACGGACTGGATGGCTGGCGAAGGTAAAAGCGTCACCGACCCGATGCTTGATATCAATGATTTCATCGGCAAGTCTTTCACCACAGGGCCTGATGGAAAGCTTTATCAGTTGCCCGACCAGCAGTTTGCAAACCTCTACTGGTTCCGTAAAGATTGGTTCGATCGCGCAGACTTGAAAGCGAAGTTTAAAGCGAAATACGGTTACGAACTTGGTGTTCCGGTCAACTGGTCGGCGTATGAAGACATTGCCGAGTTCTTTAGCGTTGATGTGAAAAAAATCGACGGAAAGCGTATTTATGGGCACATGGATTACGGCAAGCGCGCACCCGATCTGGGCTGGCGCATGACCGATGCATGGCTCTCCATGGCTGGTGCTGGCTCCAAGGGCAAGCCGAACGGCGTGCCTGTTGATGAATGGGGCATCCGTATGGAAAAGGGTTCCTGTAACCCGGTTGGTGCTTCCGTATCACGCGGTGGTGCGGCCAACAGCCCAGCTGCCGTTTACTCCATTCGCAAGTGGGATGAATGGTTGCGCAAATACGCCCCTCCGGGTGCTGCAAGCTATGACTTCTATCAGTCACTGCCAGCTCTTTCGCAGGGTAACGTTGCTCAGCAGATTTTCTGGTACACCGCCTTTACGGCATCCATGGTGGCACCGCAAAGCGAAGGCAACAACACCGTCGATAAAGCGGGCAAGCCACTCTGGCGCATGGCCCCATCACCGCACGGCCCATATTGGGAAGAAGGTCAGAAACTGGGCTATCAGGATGCTGGTTCCTGGACCATGCTTAAATCGACCCCGGTTGATCGTCGCAAGGCAGCTTGGTTGTATGCACAGTTCGTGGTCTCCAAGACGGTGGACGTGAAGAAAAGCCATGTTGGTTTGACGTTCATTCGCGACACCACGATCAATCACAGCTCGTTCACCGAGCGTGCGCCTAACTTGGGTGGCTTGGTTGAGTTCTACCGCTCACCTGACCGTGTTCTGTGGACGCCAACGGGTATCAACGTTCCCGATTATCCGAAGCTGGCGCAAATTTGGTGGCAGCAGATCGGTGACGTGAACTCCGGTGTTTTCACGCCGCAGCAAGCTATGGATCGCTTGGCTTCCGAAATGGATTTGGTCATGGCGCGTATGCAGTCTGCGGATGAAAAAGCAAACACCTACGGCGGTTGTGGTCCGCGGCTCAATCCAGAGCAGGACCCATCAGTTTGGCTGAAAAAACCAGGTTCGCCAAAAGCGAAACTGGCGAATGAAAAGCCAAAGGGCAAAACCATCAATTATGATGAGCTTGTCAAACGCTGGAAAGCTGGCTGATCACGAAACACGTAAGATACACTTGAGAGATGCTGGAGAGCGGAAGCTCTCCAGCATCACTTAAGAGCCAGTGTTTGAGCGTTGCGAGACGGGCTGATATGTCCCTGTGATACGCAAAAAAACTGTTCCTCGAATTTATAACCGTTTACGCACCATGAAGTGGATGTGCCGATGAGCCTTGTCCTAAAAAACGTCACTAAGCGCGTGGGGTCGGACACCCACATTTACGATACGTCCATCGAATTCAAGAACGAGGGGTTCAATATTTTATTGGGCACAACCCTATCGGGGAAAACGTCTCTTATTCAATTGATGGCGGGTCTGGAGCGTCCAACATCGGGTGAAATTTGGTTTGACGGCAAGAACGTCACCCGCGTCCCGGTGCAAAAGCGCAACGTCTCCATGGTCCATCAGCAATTTATCAATTATCCAAATATTTCCGTTTTCGATAACATCGCTTCACCTTTGCGGGTTGTGGGATTGTCCCGGCCCATGATTGACGAACGTGTGGGGCGGGTTGCTGAAATGTTGAAATTGACGCCGATGCTGGGGCGCAAGCCGAACGAGTTGTCGGGTGGCCAGCAGCAGCGTACCGCGTTGGCGCGTGCATTGGTTAAGGACGCAGATTTGGTTCTGTTGGATGAACCGCTGGCGAACCTGGACTACAAACTGCGCGAAGAATTACGCGATGAATTGCCTAAGTTGTTCGCAGACCGTGGATGTTTGGTGATCTATGCGACCAGTGAACCGGCAGAGGCTTTGTCGTTGGGCGGTCATACCGCCGCGTTACATAACGGACAAGTCACGCAATACGGCGAAACATCATCCGTATACCGTGAACCGGCGACCTTGCGTGCAGCCAAAGTTTTTTCCGATCCGCCGATCAATGCCGTACCTGTCGAAATCCGTGGTGGTCGTGTGCATCTAAACGATCAAGTGACCTGGACTGTTCCCGCATCACAAAATCACATACCGGACGGGCATTATAATGTGGCGATCAGAGCGCATCATATAACGCCGACAGCACCTGAGGGTGCTAGCGTTAAAATATCCGGCCGTATTTTGGTCACTGAGTTGAGTGGATCGGAAAGTGTTGCTCACTTCGATGTGAACGGCAAAACGTGGATTTCCCTATCGCGTGGTGTGCACGATAATAAAGTTAATGCCATCGGCGAGTTTTATCTCGATGTTCAACACTGTCTGTTCTTCGATATGAACGATCAGCGGATCGCGGCTTGAAGGGGGGCATGAAGATATGTCGATGATTACACTCAAAGGAATTCGCCACAGTTACATGCCGTCGCCCTCTCTGGCGCGCGATGACGACTGGGCATTGAAAGAAATGAGCCTGGAATGGTCGGATGGTGGGGCATATGCCTTGCTGGGGCCGTCGGGTTGCGGCAAGACGACATTGCTCAACATCATTTCAGGTCTGCTGATACCCACACAGGGTGAAATCTGGTTTGGCGACAAAAACGTCACCGAGGAGCCGGCAGATACACGCAACATTGCGCAGGTTTTCCAATTTCCAGTCGTTTACGACACCATGACGGTCTACGACAACCTTGCTTTTCCTCTGCGCAATCGTGGCATCGACGAGGCCTTGGTTGATAAGCGCGTCCGCGAGATTGGAGAGATGTTGGACCTGTCCGACCGGCTTGCAACACGCGCATCTGGGCTAACCGCCGATGGTAAGCAGAAAATATCGTTGGGCCGCGGTTTGGTGCGTGAAGACGTCAACGTCATCATGTTCGATGAGCCGTTGACCGTGATCGATCCGCATTTGAAGTGGGTGTTGCGCTCGAAGCTCAAAGAGTTGCATCAGCGGGTCGGGGCGACGATGATCTACGTTACCCATGACCAAACGGAAGCCCTGACCTTCGCAGATCAAGTTGTGGTTATGCACGAAGGCGGAGTGGTGCAAATCGGTACCCCGGTCGAGTTGTTTGAACGACCCAAACATACCTTCGTTGGTCACTTTATCGGCTCACCGGGCATGAATGTTTTGCCGTGTAGCATCGACAATGGCCAAGTTATTTTTGCGGGGCAGCAGGTGCAAACGGTTGATGTGGTTTCCGGTGCACCAAACGGTCGCACAGAAATTGGAATTCGGCCCGAATTCGTCAGCTTTAGTGAGCAAGGCTTGGCCGTGAGTATCGTCAAGGTCATCGACGTGGGGCGTGCGAGCATTGTCGAGGTTCGTCATGCGGACCACATCATCAAGCTTCTGGTGCCGGAAGGTACGTCGTTGCCGAGTGCAGAGGCGTACATCCAGTTTGCACCGGCTCATACACATGTCTACATCAACGGCTGGTTGGTGGGGGGAGACTGATCATGGCGGCAAAAACAACAAATCAAAAGGCTTGGCTATTCGTGCTGCCGGTGATTGTCCTCGTTGCGTTCAACGCTGTTATCCCGTTGATGACCGTGGTCAATTATTCGGTTCAGGAAACTTTCGGCAATAACGTATTTTTCTTTGAAGGCGTTAGATGGTTCGCTGACGTGCTGCATTCAGAGCGCTTTCACGCTTCCTTGTTGCGCCAAATGGCCTTCACGGGAACCATTTTGGCAATCGAAATTCCATTGGGTGTCGCGATCGCGCTGACCATGCCGAAAGAAGGGGTTTGGGTTTCTGTCTGTTTGGTTCTGATGGCGCTGCCGTTGCTAATTCCCTGGAACGTTGTGGGCGCGATGTGGAACATTTTTGCGTTGCCTGAAATCGGACTTTTGGGCCGCGTCCTTAACGTACTGGGGTTCGATTACAATTTCACGCAAGGCCCCGTTGCTGCATGGTTCACGACCATTCTGATGGATGTATGGCATTGGACTTCCTTAGTGGTGCTGTTGGCCTATGCGGGGTTGCGCTCAATTCCAGATGCTTATTTTCAGGCGGCCAAAATCGACGGCGCGGGTTCGTGGGCGGTGTTTCGCCACATTCAATTACCGAAAATGAAACGGGTTCTGACCATCGCGGTTTTGTTGCGGTTGATGGACAGCTTCATGATCTATACCGAACCTTTCGTGCTGACGGGTGGCGGTCCTGGAAACACGACGACCTTCTTGTCCATCGACTTGGTCAAAATTGCGTTGGGTCAATTTGACCTTGGCCCGGCGGCTGCGATGTCGTTGATCTATTTCCTGATCGTCCTGCTGTTGTGCTGGGTGTTCTATACCCTAATGATGAAAAATGAGGACCAGTGATGAGAAAACCAATTTGGCTGGTGCCGACGCTTTACATTGTGTTTTTGATGCTGCCGATCTACTGGCTGCTCAATATGTCATTTAAGACCACCAACGAGATTTTGGGCGCTTTTACTCTGTGGCCGCAAAACTTTACCATAGAGAACTACGTCAAGATCTTCACCGATCCGACGTGGTACAACGGGTATATCAACTCGGTCACGTATGTGTTGATCAACACCGTAATCTCGGTGTCGGTGGCTTTGCCTGCAGCATATGCGTTTTCGCGTTATCGCTTTTTAGGCGACAAGCACTTGTTCTTTTGGTTGCTGACAAACCGGATGGCACCGCCTGCCGTTTTCGCGTTGCCGTTTTTCCAATTGTATTCTGCGGCCAATTTGTTCGACACACCCATTGCAGTTGCATTGGCGCACTGCCTGTTCAACATTCCGTTGGCGGTTTGGATTTTGGAAGGCTTCATGTCCGGCATACCGAAGGAACTGGACGAGACAGCCTACGTTGACGGGTATTCGTTTCCACGCTTTTTCGTGAAAGTGTTTATCCCGACCATCGCAGCGGGTATCGGGGTCGCAGCGTTCTTTTGCTTCATGTTCTCATGGGTGGAATTGTTGTTGGCGAAAACACTGACCTCGGTTGCTGCAAAACCGATCGCCGCGACCATGACCCGAACGGCCAGCACCTCAGGTTATGAACTGGGACTGTTGGCTGCAGCAGGTGCGCTAACCATCATACCAGGGGCAATCGTGATCTATTTCGTGCGCCATCACATCGCCAAGGGCTTTGCCCTTGGCCGCGTTTAAAGAAGTTGGAGGACGCGATGTTTGATCTCTCTTGGATGGCGTGGACCTGGCAGACAGCGGCATTTTTCATTTTCATTTTGTTATGCCTCACCGGGATGATGATTTGGGAATGGAAGGTTCCGGGTGGTTCGCCTAGACGTGGCATATTGGGGCTGGACACCACGCGCGGTGACCGGCTGTTCATCACCCTATTGGGCAGCGCCTTTATCTCACTGGCCTGGCTTGGTCTCATGGGAACCCCGATGTGGGGGGCGCTGGTGATTTCGGTTCTTTATGCTGTTGCCGTGTTCCGGTGGGTATAGGCTGCGCACTATATTGATGGGCCCCGTCCTTAGGGAACAAGAAGAGCATGGTCGTGATACAAGATATCAAGACGCCGGTCATAGATTTTCAGGCCAAGGCGCACGATCTGTTGCCGGACAATGCCAGTTATGATTCCTGTCTGTCTTGCGGGCTGTGTTCATCTGGCTGTCCGGCATCGGGTTTCTATGGCATGGATCCGCGTCGTTTTATCCGCATGGCCATGCTGGGCTTGAACGAAGAACTTTCGAACACACCCTGGGTTTGGACATGCACGTTGTGTCAACGTTGCGCGTATGTCTGTCCTATGAGGATTGACGTGTCGGTTTTGGTCGGGCTTGCCCGCGGAAATTGGCCCAAGGATAAAAAGCCGCAAGGCATTGTGCGTTCATGCGAGGCGCAAATGCGCTTTCCCAGCACTAGCGCCATGGGCGTGATGCCCGATGATTTCGTCGAAATTGTCGAAGAGGTCGTCGAAGAGCTGCGCGAAGAAGATGATCGTTTTAAAACTATCGAAGCGCCGATGGATAAAAAGGGCGCCTATTTTTTTATCAACCAAAATTCGCGAGAGCCGGCAACCGAACCGGAGGAACTGGCACCGCTGTGGAAAATTTTTGACTACGTCGGAGCCGACTGGACTTATGCGTCTAAGGGCTGGGCAGCGGAAAATTTTTGCATGTTCACCGGCGATGACGATGCTTGGAAAGAGATGGTCAAACAGCGCGTGGACGCTGTGAACGAGTTGGGCTGCAAGGTCTGGGTGAATACCGAATGCGGACATTCGTTCTACACCCTTTGGAAAGGCGTCGAACGTTTCGGACTACAAGCAGATTTCGAGGCCGCCAGCCTGATCAGTTATTACGCACAGTGGATACGTGAAGGTAAATTGCCGGTCAATTCTGATTGGAACACCAAGGGCCTTAAATTTACGGTTCAGGACCCTTGCCAGCTGGTGCGCAAATCCATTGGTGATCCGGTTGCCGGTGACTTGCGCTATGTTGCAAAAAAACTGGTCGGGGACGAAAACTTCATCGACATGCAGCCATGCCGCAGTGCGAATTATTGTTGTGGCGGTGGCGGTGGGTTCTTGCAGGCAGGGATGAACGAACAGCGTCTTGCCTATGGAAAGCGCAAGTTCGATCAGATCACGGCGACCGAGGTCGATTACGTACTCACCCCATGCCACAACTGTCATTCGCAAATTACCGATCTGTGTGAACATCACGATGGTGGGTATCAGGTCATTCACTTTTGGACATTGATTTGTCTATCACTCGGAATTCTCGGTAGGAATGAACGACGCTATTTAGGGACGGACCTTGTGGACGTCGGTTTGGAGAAGGCTGAGCCATGAACGCCCCGGACCCTGCCGGAACGAAAGTCTTCGAGACGGAGGTGCTGATCATCGGCGGTGGTGTGACTGGCACCGGCGTGATGCGTGATCTGGCCTTGCGTGGCGTCAATTGCCTATTGATCGATCGTAAGGATCTTAATGCCGGAGCATCGGGCGGTAATCATGGTCTTTTGCACAGTGGTGGGCGATACGCCTCGACCGACTGGGAAACCGCTGCCGAATGCCGCACCGAAGGGGATATTCTTAAGAACATAGCGAAGGACTGCATTGATGAATGTGGAGGCATATTTGCCGCCGTGGACGGTGATGACCCCGACTTTGCGGCTCGCTTTCCAGAACATTGCGAGCGGGCGGGCATCCCCTGCCGACCGCTTAGCCCCACTGAAGCGCGGGCATTGGAACCGTCGCTTTCGGACAAAGTTATTGCAGCTTATGCAGTAGAGGACGCCACCGTTGATCCGTTTCACATTACCCTGGGTAACGTCAATCATGCGCAACATCTGACGGATAGCTTTTACCGCCCGCATACGGAAGTCGTCGAGTTCGAAATTGCGAGCGGGACCATCGTGAGTGCTCTGTGCCGGGACACGCGCACGGGCGAGCATGTGCGCATCCGGGCCAAGCAGGTTGTGAATGCTGCGGGGGCTTGGGCCATGAACGTGGCCAAGTTGGCTGGGTGTGCGGACGTTGCCGTGCTGTACGCGAAAGGCACGCTTATCATCAGCAATACGCGGATGTCCAACGGCGTGCTCAATCGTCTCAGGGCTCCCGGCGATGGAGATATCTTGGTGCCCGGCGGGACGGTGTCTTTGTTGGGGACCTCGTCGGACAATATCGATAGCCTCGACAACGTACGCCCGACCATCGAAGAGGTTGATCGCATTTTACGTGAAGGGATCGGCATGGTTCCAAGTTTGGAACACACCCGCTTCATTCGCGCTTTCAGTGGCGTGCGCCCGCTGTTGCAAGCTTCCGGTGCGGATGTCGATGGACGCAAGGCCAGCCGTGGTTTTCGCCTTTTCGATCACGAAGACCAAGGTCTGAGCAATTTTGCTAGCCTGATTGGTGGTAAGCTCACGACCTATCGTTTGATGGCGGAAAAAACCGGCGACCTGGTGGCTCGGCGTATGGGAAATACCGCGCCGTGTAAAACGGCGACCACGCCCTTGCCCACCGGTGAGGCTGATCGCTGGACTGAACCCGGATTTGCACCGCGCTACTGGTACAAGCGCAACGATCCGACCGATGCGATCTTATGCGAATGTGAAATGGTGCCGCAGTCCGCCGTCGATGCGATTGCAGCCGATGCTGTCGGTGCGGAGAAGCACATGACGCTGCGGGCCATTGCGTTGCGCAGCCGCATTGGCAAGGGGTCATGCCAGGGCTCGTTCTGCGCCGCGCGGGTCACGTCGCATCTGTATGAGCGCGATGTGTATGAGTGTGGCGAGGGACGCGAACACATGAGAGACTTCGTGAGTGAACGCTTTAAAGGCGTGCGTCCGGTTTTGTGGGGCAAACAAATGCCGCAGATGGAATTGGCTGAAGCGCTGCATTGCGGTTTGATGGGGCTCGACCTACAGGGTGTCCGTGATGACGAGAACGGCGACGGGACATCATAACAGCTATGCAACGACAAACACGACACCACAAGGTTCAATTGGCCGTGATCGGAACGGGCTTGGCTGGGCTCGCGGCGAGTATCTTTGCGCTTGAACGCGGGATCTCCACGGCGCAAGTCGGCAACACGGGTGCGGTCGCTTACACAACAGGCTATTTCGATTTACTGGGCGCCGCGAGCGGGCACGTCATCACCGACCCCTGGCAGGGTCTTGAGGCCTTGCGCCGCGATGAACCGGATCACCCGCTGTCGTGTATCAGCACTGACGATATACGTAGCGCTTTTGAGCTGTTCACAAAAACCGTGTCGGCCATGGGTATTGGTTATACGCAACCGGGGGCGTGCAATCGACTGGCGTTGTTGCCCGGCGGCTTGGTGAAGCCAACCTTATCGGTGCCGACCACTATGTCACCCGGCATCACCGCGTATGAAGCCGGGGCGCGGGCGCTGATCGTTGATTTTGTCGGGTTGCAAGGGTTCAGCGCCAAAGAGTTCTGCGCGAACATGGGGCCGTCTTGGCCGGGACTATCGTCGGCAAGTGTGGCGTTTCCCGATATGGAAAGCGGTGGGCAGCTTTATGCGGAAGTGATGGCCCGCGCGCTTGAAGTTCCGAAAACGCGCGCGCGCTTGGCCGAACGTATTCGCGAACACATCGGCGACGCAGACTATGTCGGACTGCCCGCGATTTTAGGTATTCATGACCCAGATGTTGTCCATGGCAAGATGGAACAGTTGGTCGGCGTGCCATTGTTCGAAATTCCTACATTGCCCCCGGCGGTGCCGGGAATCCGATTGCGTGAAATGTTTGAACAGGTTCTCCCTCAACACGGTTTGAGCTTGGTGCCCCAGCAGAAAGTCCAACGGGTTGAATTCGGTGCCAAAGGCGTGACGCTGTATTTGGAAGATAACTATGGCGAAGTGGTGATTGAATCTGAGGCTGTAATTTTGGCCACGGGTCGCTTTCTGTCGGGTGGCCTCATCACGGATCGTGACAATGTGCGTGAGGCTCTTTTGGACATTGCGATCGCACAACCCGACAACCGGTCCGATTGGCACCGACAAGACTACTTTGATACCCGTGGGCACCCTATCAATCGTTTAGGTGTTGAGGTCGATGAGCGGTGGCGTCCCCTGAATGCTAGTGGATCTCCCGTAGACGAACGGTTGTTCGCCGCCGGTACGGTATTGGCCCATCACGATTGGACCCGCCAACGTTGCGGGGCCGGGGTCGCCATAGCCACCGCTTACAAAGCCATCGGTTCTGTATCAAAATTTTTGGCGAACGCCCACGATGTGCGAGATTAAACAATCGAACGTCTCTACCCTCTTAGGGTGCTGGACATAAGGTAAAGTCGCAATGGGCTGGAAATAGGAACGATATTTATCGGTTAGCCTTAAGCGGACCCGCTTCGATGAGGCACACAGGCTGGTTTGACCTCTCTATGTGGACGTCGCTTCCATCATCGACCGCGTCATCTGAAGTTTTGGCCGAATAGAATATGTTAGCAACTCCATTTTGGCGTATAATCTCGTCACGATAGAATCAAGCGGGTGCCAGATAACGCACGACATGATTGGCAATGGCGATAAGGCGACATTTTTTGCAATCTTAGGGAGGGACGTTCATGAAAACAGTACTCGCGTTGGCGACATTGTTGGGCATCCTGGCGAACGCTTCCGCATCGTTGGCGTCTCCGGCTCCGGCCTATGAGGGAAGACGATTGTTCGTTTCTTACTGCCAATTGTGCCACGGTCCCACCGGAAAAGGGGATGGGGCTCTGGCGCAAAAAATGGAGATTACCCCAGCGGATCTAACCACCACCGTGCGTTCTCGAAGTGACACTATTCTTCGGAAAATTATTACTGGAGAGGGAGGCCCGACCATCTCCGGCCGCGTTCGCCACAATATGTTGAGCGATGCCATGCCGGGGTGGGGAGAGGTGTTCACTGGACCGCAGATTGATGCGTTGATCGCCTTCCTCCGCTTTCTCAGCACGTCCAACCACGATCTGATGGGTAACCCAGACGTCGGCTATAAACTTTACCAGCAATATTGCACGGTTTGTCATGGTGAGTTTGGCGAGGGGGACGGCATCATGACCAAGTTGATGGATATAGAGCCTGCCGACCACTCTAACGTCATCGCCATGGATCCGATCACCAATGATGAATTGGTTACGACGATACAACAAGGCCGGGGGCATTACATGCCGGCATGGGACACGATTCTGACCCGAGAAGAGATCGAAGCTCTGGTCAGCTATATCCGCTTGCTGTCGAATTAGGGGCCACCGGCAAGGTGTCGGTGCTCCCGGCCCCGTGTCTTGATTTTAAAGCCTGTTTCTGACGGTTTACATGCGGCAGACAAAATCTGATTTTATGGCTTGTCGAGCAGTTCGATTACATCCCACCCTTGTTGTTGCGCGACGTCCGCCAATGGTGTTCCGCCGCCAACGGCAACCGGGTGACCGACCGCGGATAGCATGGGCAAATCGCTGATGTCATCTCCGTAGGCATAGCTGTGTGCACGGTCACCATTGTGATTGGACAGAAAGATCTGAATGGCTTCGCGTTTGCCTTCGCCGATCGTTTGTGGTTGGCCCAACTCGCCTGTGAACTTGTTGTCATGATCGACCACCAACGGCGCGGCAAGAATGTGTGCACCCCCCAGAGTTCTTGCTATCGGCAACAAAAGTGAACGACATGAGCCGCTAATCAAAACGGGTTCTCGGCCTTGCGCCCTGTGCTGATTGAGGCAGTTGAGGACAGGTGCATTCATGATGTCTGGCTGATTTGTTAGAACCCAATGCCACCAGCGACGTCCCGCAGTGTCGATGTCAAATCGCCTCCATCCCTTAAAGTAACGGTAGTAGGCTTGGTTAAGCTTGGTGCGGTCCAGACCACGGTCGTGCATGGTTTGGAAGTGGCCTTCAAACGTGCTGAAAAGTGCGGGGTCTTTGCATTCATTTAAGCAGTAGTACTCAAAAAAATGGAACATGCTTTTGATGCTAATAAGAGTGTCGTCAACATCAAAAAAAGAAAATGCCTGCGAAAATTCTGATGGTCGTGAAGTCACACATTTTTCCTCCGGCTTAGCTTGAGAATGGTTAAGCCTCATTTTGTTTTCAAGATGTAGTAAAGGT
>Ga0316203_1001221_pt1 | contig 19939 bp, 8 predicted proteins | sample 6monrhotite_MG_FD_204940 | JGI IMG/M metagenome (GOLD analysis project Ga0316203, IMG submission 204940) | Microbial mat bacterial communities from mineral coupon in-situ incubated in ocean water Damariscotta River, Maine, United States -... | ecosystem: Environmental > Aquatic > Marine > Coastal... | reverse complement strand
TTGCCATTTGGGCTTTATCTTTGCCTCCCAACTTTTTCTTGGCTTTCATGCCTTTTTTACCCGCTTTCGCAACGAGCTTGCCTGCTTTGCCTGCCTTGCCCACTAATTTAAGTGCCATTTTTGTCAGGGCAGAATTATCACCGCCACCTTCCGTTTTGGTATAGGCCAGCATTTCATTGAAGTAGGCAATCATATCCAGTGCTTCAAATTGCTGGGCAGCTTCGGGGAATGGTTTTAATTCATCGTTAATACGTTTCATCAGCGCGAAGTAGGGATTGTCAGTGGAGGCCATTCGCTCAAGGGAAAACATCCATTCTTTTTTATCACGCAATTTTTCTTTACCGGTATCAAATTGCTCCGCAAACTCCTGCCAGGCTTTGATGTAGCGTTGTTCATAATAGGCTTCAAATTCTTTTTTGATGTCAGCCAGGCGGCTGGCGCCATCGTTAGCGGCTTCCAGCTCGATCAGGAAATCAACCAGGAAGGCGTGGCCTTGCAGCGTGTAAGCCGGTTCAATAACCGGTGGGTTTTCCAAGTCACGACTACCCGACCAAAATTGCTTCAGTGTGACAGGTTCAAAATCCTGACTGTTCGCCCATGCGATAATCCAGCTGTAATCGCCATGGGTGCGTTTGATCAATTGTAGGAGGGCGTCCTGTAGTTTGCCGCCTTCTTTCTCCAGGTGGTCTGTCGATTGCGTCTGATGAAGGTAGGTGATGTAAAGATCATTAAACAGCAGGGCGGTATCACGATCAAAGCTATCATTAGCGACCATTAGATATTCGTGGGAAATAGTCGGTTTATCGTCAAGCGAGATTTCGGGCCGGTTCTGTATGCGCGTCTTTATCAGATTGATTCGTCGGATCAAGCCTCCAGCCATGTCACTGGTATCCTCTGATTTTAACGTGGCAATGGTCTTTTTAAGTGGTTCATCCAAGGTAGCAAGGATTTGCTGATCGAATTGTTCATTATAAGCCGTAATCAATTTTTCCAGTTGTTCAGAACGGGAAAAACCACCCAGCCAGGGAATTGTCCATGCATCTTCTTCCGTACTTAATTCAAGGATGAGGTTTCGCAGGTTGTGTAGCGCATAAACCTGCTCGTTAATCCCTTTCTGTTGAAGGTCAATAGTACTATAAACCGATTGAATTTCTTTCAGGCGGGCGTGATCACTGGTGAACAGTACCGTCAGTGTAATAAAAGCAAGCAGTGTCAAACCACCACCAATACTCAGGCCGTATTGTAAAGCGGCCCGACGCAGACGTGCAGCACTGGGCAGAGTATCCAGCAGGCTGCGGTCAGCAGGCATGACTCGGGTAAACAATTGTTGTAAAAACATGCCGTGGTCACGCGCTTTGGTGCTGCCATCCTGTTCAAGCACATTTTGCTGGCTGGAGCTGAAATAAAGCCCTCTGAATTTCGGTGTATCCTGATAGGGGTTTTCTTTTAATGCAGCTTTGATGAAGGCATGCAGACCGGCGCGTAATTTTTCCATGTTGCGGGGCAGCGTCAGCAAACAGTCATCGACATTCTGACTGCGTTCCAGCATGAGCAGGCGTAGATCTTTCATGCGATCCAATACACTGTCCAGTCCCTGATCCAGAACGGCATGAATGTCGCCACCTTGCTCTTCTTTGAGGAAGCCCATGGGTTGCAGCAGGGATTTTTCAGGTAAATAATCACACCAGCTGGAAAAACCCTCAATCAAGTCACACTTGGTGATCATCAAGTAGATGGGGACATGGACTTCGAGTTTTTCCATCAGCTCATTAATGGAGGCGCGTACCTGACGACCTTCTTCCATTAAGTTGTCTTCATTGTCATTCAGTAAACGGTCGGCAGTTACCACGACGACCAGACCATTGATGGGTTCTTTTTGCTTGTGACGTGCGAGCATGCCAAGCAGGGTTGCCCATTCTTTACGATCACGAGTTTCGTCATCCGGTACGGCATAACGACCGGCCGTGTCGATAACGATGGCTTCTTCGTATAACCACCATGCGAGGTTAAGGGTAGAGCCTTCTGTCTGTTTGGGTAAGTCGATTTCGGGTAACAGCAATTTGGCATTTTTCAGTGCGGTACTTTTACCGGAACGAGGTTTGCCAATGACCATATACCAAGGCAAAACATAAAGTGGGTTGCCCTTGAGTTTTAATTGAGATTTTTTGAGTGTCTTAACCGCTCTGGACCAACCGCTACGCAGTTCTTTTAAAAGCTGGGAGTTATTCATTCCCAGGTCAGATTGTTCGTCAGCCGTTTCCTGATTCAGAATACGATTAACCTGGGCTTTGGCTCGTGCCCGAATGATTAATTTTCGAATGACAATAATGAAAAGCCAAACGCCAAAAATAACACCCAGCGCATAAACCCCTTCTATAACGGGACGGCCAAGCAGGATGGTTGCTCCGATCACAATACCGGAAACCAGTGCAATAATGATTAACCACATTAAAAACTTAAGGATTTTTTTCCACATAATAATTTAAGCCACAATCCTAAAATTTAACGGCAGAGATAATGGCATCAAGCTGACTGCCCATCATAAAATGATAAATGGCGGCGGTGACCAAAAACACACCAAGGGGGACACCAATCACAACGGGCAGTACATTCAACCGGGGTATGAAGCTGCTTTTGCCTTTTAATGCTGCTTCGCCATAGGCGAGCGGGAAAAGAATCGTTTTATCGATATTTTCCTTGGCTTCATCAGGCAACAACACGCCGAGGTTAAAGGCTTTTATTTCTTCATATTTGGGGCGGTCGTCGAGGCTGAAGTATTTTCCTTTGAAGCCCAGGCCTAGGCAGAGTGAAAAAACTTCACGTACCTCTTTGTCTGGTCCATGTTTACTCAATTTGTTCAAGTGGTCATAAAATTCAGCGCCAATATTGGTGGTGTCAAAATATTTGCGTTGCAGGGGCATTTTTTGCCACGCGGATTTATTTGGCCAGGATGAACACAAGAGGGTTTCATCAATGAAGGCAACAACGGCAATTTTACCGGCATTAAAAGTATCGCTATTGTGACCTGCGTTGTTGGCCAGTATTTCCGCATCACTTAAAAGCTTCAGATACGTTTCGTGTAATTCATCGTATGACGGATTGTCCTGGTTAATGCGTTGAGACAATGCGCGGGTGAACAAGAGGGTATCTATATAACAGTCGACAAGCCTCATTCCTTATCTCCTGACAACGACTAATTCAATAGAAACATCTTCAGGGGCATCTTCCCACAGCAGGGCAATATCACGATGACGTTCAATGGATGCCCATTGTTCATCATGTACATCCAGACGCACATAAGCCGTGGACGGGCGGCGCGGAAGTTCTGAGGGTGGGGTGGCGACGTTGATAATACCCACACCCGGCAAGGATCTTTCGACCAGTGTTTGTACCGTCTCGCGTGAAGCCAGTTTGGCCGATGTCAATAATGACTGTTGGGCATCCTGAAAACGCTGCTGAGTGCTGACCATCAGATAAAAATCGTAACGCTGTTCAAAAAACTCAGGAGGAACCGGGGTGGTAAAGCAGGTACCGTCAAATGGCATTTCAACCAGATACTGCGGTCCCACGGTGATTTGATTCAGCAGATGGGTAATCAGTGTGCGCACAGACTGGAAACATTCACCAAGCTGCGTGTGGTTGTAGGCAGGTACCAGACGCTCGCCTGCGCTGGTTTCACCTAACATATTCACACTGTCGGTAAACGTGCTGATTTCACCCACAAGCTCCCGTAACACACCATAGACATGCCAGGGATGCTGTGTGCCATCTTCCGTGCCGTGAAAGAGTTTGGGGATATAACGGCTCAGTGAACGCAGGGCAAGAATATAACGCATCAATGTGGCGTCGTATTTGTTGGTTTCTTTGCCGGGGGTATTGTAGCCACTCAGTTGCATGGCCCGTCCGGTGATTTCATCACGAATTTCTTTGACCAGACTCAATAATTCGGGTGCTGCATTCAGGCTGACAACCGGTGCGCTGAATGTTTTGTCGTAAACAATACTGTCACCATCACGAACCACCCGTGCGATGGGGATGAGCAGATATTGGTCCATGTCATCTTTTTCTGTTTCCCAGACAATTTGCACGACATGGGTAAGATACTTCACATGCGCAACGCGGCTTTCCTTATAGATGTCTTTTACATCCTGTGGGTTTGATAGTGCCAGATAACGGCTTTTTACCTTGGAAACGTCGGCCAGATTATCAACAGTCGTGACATTATCTTCATGGGGGTTCAGTTTGCGTAACCCGAGATAAATCGTGAAGGGCTTATCGGTTTCGACCCAGGCTTCGTCAAACGAGCGGCTGGAAACAATGCCATTGTCGGGGAGGGTGACATAGGTGCCGTCCTGAAACAGGAAGCTGCCTTTTTCAATCTCACAGCTGCGATGTTGGAGCGAGGTTTTCGCCAGTTCCATGCTGCATACACCCCAAAAATGCGGCTGTAGATGTTGCTGATAGGGCGCTAACAACGAGCGACTATATAAGTCGGATTGTTGGAAATGTTGTGGTTGCAGGAAGAGTCCCTGATGCCAGAATATTGGTTTTAAACCATCCACGGTATTTAATCCTTAGAAAATTTATTGACTGACTTTGGTCAGTGGTTTGACTACCGTCATTTGTTTGGTGCTGTCGCGTCCCAGGTTAATGTTCAAATACAAGTCATCGGGATTGGCTTTGGCCTCATCGGAGATGAGTTTGATGGCCGCTAAGCTATTTTCAACCAATCCTCGTTTGCTGGCTTTAACCGGAATTGGGAACAGCTCAACATCATGAGTTGGGCTTAGTTTAAAATAGCCACTTATCATGCCGACATACTGCGCGGTTTCGGCTCGATTCAATACGATACTTTTATGTTCTCCCGGTTGTACGGTAATACGGGTAAAGTGGACGATGGTGTCGTCGATTTTACCTTTTCTTAACAGTTCTACGGCACCTTCATGAGTGGCACCAAGGCCGGAGAATGTGTTGGGGTCGTTGAGTTGATAGATACCCACTGCCAAGGCATGAGGTCGGCCGTTATACGCATTTAAATCTGCTGGTGCTTTGAATTCCAGATAGATAGCCCGATCTTTAAATTTCCATTCTTCTGGCGCGACTTCCAGTGTGTCTGGCTGGGATGCACAGGCGGCAAACAACAGGATGCCCATTGCAAAGGCAATACGTTGAGTCATCGTTTGATAATTTGCCATTCTGTAATGTGTCTTTAATACTTCAAGCCAGACCAATGACGGTCTGGCTTGAAACAGTTGAATGGATCAGGCGCCGCCTGGGCCAATGCGCCAGTCGTCATTACCTTCGGTGCCCGCAATTTCATGCGTCCAGGTAATGGTGCTGTAGCTGAATGACACTTCTTCCAGATGAGTGAAGTGCGATTGAGAAGGGTCCTGGCAGTTAGGCATGATTGACTTTATGTCAACCACAACAGCACCTTCCAGAAGATGTGTGTAATAGTGTTCCGCAGCACCTTCAGACGATGTGCGATACCAGTTGATTTCGCAGTTGAGGCTCTCTCCGGTGACGAGTGCTTGATAAAGCAATGGGGAAGACTTATCAAAGACCTTGGTGATTTTTAACGGCTGATGCACGCGCAACCCGGAAGGCTGTCCGCTTTGTTGGTCACGAGGAATAATGATGTTGTGTTCGAAAGCTTGAACAATAAACTGATCTTCATGACCTTCCTGATACAGACTACCGACACTATCTTCAGATAGTGCACCTTCAGTAATCATTCCTTGGGTTACACCTTCAACGGACATATACGCGGGTATTGGCATTGTGGTCTCCTTTAATGAGCTAAAGCCTAGCGAAAAAAATTCGCTGATTTATCGTTTTCTTCGTTTTTATTACTAACCTGAATACCGAAAAAATTACCGTTTTTGCATACTGATAATTGTGGGGGAGTATACGCTCCCCCTTCTTCGATTTGTTGCATAATTTCAATTGAATTGAAATTTTCGATCAATGATGAACATCCATCATCGTATAATTATTATTATTATTTTGTTTTTATAAATAACGACAATAAAAACTGTCTGAGAGGAATCCTCCCAGGTATGCTGCTTACGTTTTGTCTAATTTTCCGGCCAATGACAAGGTAAAGCTCGCGCCCATATACTTAAAGTGAGGGCGAACATTCATTTCCACCCGAAACCAACCGGGGTTGCCTTCATCATCGGTGACAATGATTTCTGCTTCACGCAATGGACGTTTACTGCGTACGGCAGCGGGTGGATTGTCCTGGTCGGCGACAAACTGACGAATCCAGTTATTTAATTCACGGTCAAGCTCACTGCGTGTTTTCCAGCTACCGATGTTTTCGCGCTGCAATACTTTGATGTAGTGCGCAATGCGATTAATGACAAACAGGTAGGGAAGTTCTGTCCCCAGTTTGAAGTTTGTCTCGGCCTGCTTTGCCTCAGCGGTATTGCCAAAATATTTCGGTTTTTGGCAGGAGTTTGCGGAGAAAAATGATGCGTTGTCAGTGCCTTTGCGCAAGGTCAGGCCAATAAAACCCTGTTCAGCCAATTCAAATTCGCGGCGGTCAGAGAGCATGACTTCAACGGGAGGCATTGTTTTGATTTCACCGTTTTCGGTGTATTTATGAATGGGGAGGTTTTCAACAGCACCGCCACTCTTTGGTCCGATAATGTTGGGACACCAACGGTATTTGGCAAAACTTTTGGAAAGGTTTGCAGCAAAGGCAAATGATGCATTGCCCCAGAGGAATTGTTGTTTGGAGGAGTCTACATTTTCTGTGTAAGAAAATGCTTTGACAGGATTTTCTTCTCCATAGGGGGAACGCAGCAAAAAGCGTGGCGCAGTGAGGCCGACATTGCGGGCATCATCAGACTCCCGAAACGCATTCCATTTTGCAAACTGTGGTCCTTCAAATACGGCTTCCAAGTCTTTCAGGTTGGGCAGGTCATCAAAACCTTCCACGCCAAAAAACTCAGGGCCGGCAGAGCCGATAAAAGGCGCATGGGACATCGCGCTGACGCTACCCAATTGTTGCAGGAGTTTTACGTCCTGTGCGCCAGGACCAAAACTGTAATCAGAAATAATCGCCCCGATGGGTTTGCCGCCAAATTGTCCATATTCTGCGGTATAGATATGTTTGTATAAACCCGACTTTGTGACATCCGGTGCATCTTCAAAATCTTCCAGCATTTCGTCTTTGGTGGCACTGACCAGTTCGATTTTTATGTTTTCCCGGAAATCTGTTTGGTCAACGAGCATTTTCAGGCTACGCCAACCGGCTTCCAGGGCCTGAAATTCATCATGATGAAGCACCTCGTCAACCTGGCTGCTGATTTTCGAGTCAATTTCAGCGATAAATTTATCGATGAGTTTTTGCTCGACTTTTTCACCTTCGCGATGAGGCAAAAGCAAATCAGAAATAAAGGCTTCAACGCCTTTTTTTGCAACGTCATAACCTTCGTCAGCGGGTTTCAGGCGTGTTTGTTCCATAATCTGATCAAGCAATGAAACTTCTTCGACAGCGGCTTCAGCTTCCTGGCTTAGGTTTTCTGATTCGGCCATGGTTTATTCCTCAATGAATTTTGTGTTGTTGATGATTTGACGAGTGTAAGAAAGACCACTTATTTGTCGCTAATACCCAGTTCATTGGTAATCTGGGCGCGGGTTTTGCTATCCGTCAAAATTGACTCGATGGTTTTTCGAAATGCCGGTACATTGCCAAGTGGGCCTTTAAGCGCCAACAGGGCTTTACGCAGTTCCAGTAATTCATTTAATTCAGGCACCTGTTCTGCAATGCGTTGCGGTGAGAAATCTTTAATGCTGTCAAACGTAAGGTCAGCGGTAAGTTCTTCTGTCGATGCGGCATCATCTTCAAGTTTATTCGGTACACTGATGGCCATATTCAGACTGTAACTTTTTATCACATCGTCAAAGTTATCTTTGTTGATGTTGATAGGGTCGCGGTCTTCGATGGCTTTATCAGATTCTTTCCCGGTGAAGTCACCGACCACTAGCATTTTTAATGGCAGTTCAACTTCTTCAGTCGCATCGCCTGTTTGTGATTTGTATACGATGTTGACACGTTCTTTAGGTGCAATTGAGCCATCGGCCATTATTTATCTCCCGGAATGTTTGTCGCTGTAAGTGGGTCATGCCAACAAAGCTGTGCATATGCTTGTTCCCGTTTGGCAAGAATGATGTCGAGTTCGACGTGTTTGTCTTTTGTGTTTTTAAGTTTGTTAATTTGTTTTTGATAACCATCGCACAGCAGTTTGTAGGTTTGTGAAATCAAACCCGGCTCCCAATTTGATAACACTTTATCATCAAGGTGGTTGCTCAGTTGTTCCAGTGTGGGTATGGCAACATCCAGATTACCCGTTTGCAATAAAAGATCAGCGAGCGAGATTCGCCAGAAATGCTGTTCCCGCACATTGCTTGTTGCTGTTGCGTGCTTCTTTACAAGGGTAATGGCAGGTTTGATATCACCTGCGGCGGCCATGGATTTGGCTTCTTTTAATATCTCATTCCAAGGAGATGCGTCACTACTTTCTGTAGCCTCTCCTCCGGGTGCTGTCTGAGCAGATAATTCATTTTCAATCCACATTCGCGTCTGGTCGTCTGCGAAAGGCGTACCATCAGAAAACTGTAAATCGACCAGCGTGGGGATGCGGGTCAGCAGGTTGCGAAGTTCGGTCATTATCGTGTGACATGCAGCTTCGTATTCTGCTCCCATGGTTTGCAGTGCATTAACCACCAGACGTTGGCCATCCAGCCAAAACGCCGCTCGGGCGAGAGTCTGTTCCAGTTCAGGAATGACACTGGAATATTGTTTGGCTAAAAGCTGAGCATCAAAAAATTTGAGCCTGTCAGCAGCAGGGGGATTAAGCTGGGTAATGCCATCCGTGTTTGGAGGCGCTTGATCAAGAAGCAGCCAAGCCAGAGAGCGGTTGAGGCGATAAGGGCGAGGGTCGGACAGTTTTGATTTGATCCAGTAAGCGGCAGTTTTACGTCCGCCTTCCTGCAGTTGTCTAACGACTTTTTTTGCATCGTTATCTGAAGCAATATCACCGACGATAATGGGCTTGGTCGAGCTTGTTGGTGAGGGCGTTGTTGTGCGCGGAGCTGGTGCAGGTTCTACAGGTGTAACACTTTCAGGTTTTGTTGCTGTATCAGTTTCGCGAGTTTTGCTTGGTGCGGGCGCTGGTGTTGCTGCTTGTTGGCTGATGATTTGTTTATAGCGTTTTAAATGCTTGTTTAACTCCATCATTGCGGGCGCGTTATCACTCATTTTATCCATGAGCTCACCATTAATCTGGCGAGCCATGGTGTCAGCGAGCTTGATCGCCTCGGCTTGATTTGCGGTGGGTTCTTTGCTGCCAATGATGGGGCCGCATTTTTCTGCCAGCCATTGGACGGCTGTTGCCCGGGCGCGCAATCGTTTGAGAGGAGGAGACATTCCCTCCCAGTGGTGCTCGATCATGTCACTAATGATTTTTAACCCAACAGCGAATCCTGGATAATCTTCTGTCTCCAACAGACCCCTTGCCAAGTAAGCTGCAACTAGTAAATCTTTGGATTTATTCTGAGTAATAAGTGTGGCGAGTTCGACAACCTTGCCCCAGTCTACCGATTCGGCGGCAAGTGATTCTTGTTTGGCCAGCTCGGTTTCCAGTTGTTCAAATTCAGGCTCATAACGGGCCGAAACCCCGGCAGGGGTATCGCCTTCTATTGCTTGCTCACCAATGCTGTATAAAGTGTGGTTGCTGATGTCGGTCAAACTATATTGCTCCTGCTGTTATTAGTTATGCTTGTTGTGGCACAGGACAAAAGGGCTATCATTCTGCTTTCTGGATGAGTATGATGTCAACAAAAATAATAAGGCCCATGATCGTTCTGGATAATAAAGTTCATGGCGGCTACCGGGTTTTAAGTAAGGCTTTAAGTTAGAGCTTTAAGTCTGTCTAAATCAACAAAAACAAGACGCTGATTATTATCTTTGGGTAATGATTTTACGCTTGCATTTACGAAGCGAATCAAGGTTATGCAAGTATTTCCATCGTGATGAAAAACTTTATACCTAGCTGCCTTTATACGACATTACTTTTTTTCTGCTGTAGTGTCGGTGCATTAATTTCACCTGTCTCGCTGGCAGATGATGTTCCTGCCGCTGCATCATCTTCCGATGCGGTACAGCCCGATATTGATCCGAAACAACCCACAGACAAATCCCGTTTGAATTTTCGATATGGCTCCGGTGGAGCGGTAAAAGGGTCGGATAAAAAGCGCGCTATTTCTCCCAATGTTCCGCGCATGCAGGTAAAGGAATTTGTGTTCAATGGTGTGATTGAGCGGCCCAAGTTCGGGATTTTTTTCGCGGACATTGAAAAAATGGGACAGCAACTGATTGATGATTACCCGGAAGGGTTGGCTATCGATGATTTTCGAGAGCTGACCGTGCAGATCAGGCGTTATTATCGTGAACGAGGTCTTATCCTGGCACGTGCCTATGTTCCTGAGCAGAATATTACCGATCAGCGGGTGATGATTAATATTCTTGAAGGTCTGCTTGAGAATATTGCTTTGGAGGGTAGTGAAATTTATTCGCTCGACACACTGAAGAAACCGTTTGCAGGGTTGATTAACCATCCGATTGAGTATCGCCGTATTGAGTCTGCTTTGTTGCAGGCCGCTGATTCGCCTGGCATCCAGTTTAAGGCGATATTCAGTCCAGGAGAGGAAATGGGTGGGTCGATTCTCAAGCTTAGTACTGTCCAGGAACAACGGATTAACGCGGGTCTTTGGTTAGATAACTATGGTTCACAGTATACGGGTAACTACCGGCTGCGTTTATCGGGTGTCATCAATAATGTCAGTAATAGTGCTGATTATCTGAGAGTGACTTTGCTTAAAACGTTTAATCCCTCTAACAGTGTTTATTACGCCATGGATTATGAGCGGCCACTTAATGTGTGGAATGCTTTTCTTGGCTTTGATGTGAGTAATAATGCTTTTGAGGTGGGTCAGGAATTTGAAGAACTTGAAATCAAAGGCGATTCTAATGCTATCGGTATTCACTTACGTAAAGTGTTTATGCGTCAGCGGGATCGAAATCTGTTTACACGTTTTGCATTACGTACAAAAAATGCCAGTAGTGATCAAGCCAGCACCAATATTGGTGAAGATAAATTGACGGTCCTTAGTCTGGCTCTTCATTACAACGGCGATTCCTCGTGGCTTTTACGCGGCAATCATGCGGCTGAAATGCGTTATAGCCAGGGTTTGCCTGATGTCCTGGGGGCTACGGGCTCAGAGAGTAGTGGAATATCCAGCGGAGGGGATTTCAGCAAACTCAATCTTCGTTATACCCACCGATATCTATTGCAAAAAAATCAGGTCGTCAAAATTCAATATCGTGGCCAGTTCAGCTCTGACTCTCTCAGTTCAATTGAGCAGACGGCCTTGGGTGGCCCGAATAGCGTACGGGCATATCCCGTGTCTGAAGTATTGATGGATAGCAGTAACATTATCAATCTGGAGTGGCAGGCGCGCTCGGCGCAAATTGAGGAAGAGCTTACGTGGCTGAAAAATTTCCAGTTTGGCGCGTATTATGATTTTGCGACAGGCAAGCGAAATCAGGCTTTGGCCAATGAGCGCGGGACGGCTACGTTGAGAGGCATGGGTGGTTTTGTAGAGTTTCAACCTTTTGGTAAGTTTCAGGCCCGTCTGGATCTGGCTTTTCCACAGGGTGGTGATGAACCCACAGACGGTGACAGCTTTCAGTTTTATTTTAATCTTGGCCGTATTTTCTAAAGAAAGCATCGCTTTTTTATGCCGGGATATTTTGCCAGGACACTTTGCCAGGACAATGATCATGATGAATAAAAAATATATCCCGTTCAAAAAAATCATTAATCGTTGGGCTGGTTTTGTTTTCACCGGGTTGTGTTGTTTCGGTGTTTTTACGGCTTCTCAGGCTGCTCCTCAGGGAGGTCAGGTTGCAGCGGGCAATGGCAGCATTCAGTCGTTCAACGACGTGACTCAAATCAATCAGAACAGCCAGCAGCTGGTTATCGATTGGGACAGTTTTAATATTGCTCCCAATGAGAGTGTTAATTTCATACAACCCAACAGTAGTGCTGCTGCTTTAAACCGTATCTACGATCAAAACCCCAGCCAGATTTTCGGCAGTATTAATGCCAATGGCCAAGTGTTTCTGAGTAACCCCAATGGCATAATTTTTGGCATCAATTCACAGGTTAATGTTGGCAGTTTGTTTGCGACGACGCTGGACATCGACAACGACGACTTCATGAGCAGTCGCTACAACTTCAGTGCCATTTCTGAAGGAGGGACTGTCGTCAATCATGGTTTACTGAATGCCGCAACCGGCGGCTTTATCAGTCTGGTGGCTGATGCCGTGGACAATCAGGGTGAGATTATTGCCCACTATGGATACGTTAACCTTGCTTCAGGCCGTACCGCCGCAATCGATTTTGATGGTGATGGTTTCATACACTTTGAAGTTGATGGCGAAGTGCTTGATAACGCCACCGGGAAAACCACTGGTGTTAACAATAGTGGTGTCATTCGAGCCGATGGTGGCGAAGTTTTACTCACTGCCCGGCATGCTGAGGATGTCTTTGAACGAGCCATCAATAATAATGGCCTCATTGAGGCTGGCCGCATGCTCAACGAAGGAGGTGTTGTCAGGTTGGTTGGCATTGGTGGTGATGTTGTCCACAGCGGTGTGATTGATGTGTCTGGACAAGATACCGTTTCGACAGGCGGCGAGGTGCAGATACTGGGGAACCGGGTGGGTTTGTTTGATGCTGCGGTGGTTAATGCCTCCGGTCATTCTGGTGGTGGTACCGTTTTGGTAGGGGGAGACTTTCAGGGCAGCAATACCGCTATTCTCAATGCCAGTCAAACACTGGTTAGCCGCGACAGCCAAATAACCGCCGATGCACAGCAAAGCGGTGAAGGTGGTCGTGTGATCATCTGGGCCGATGCTTACACCCAATTTCTGGGGAGTATTTCTGCACAGGGCGGGGCGTTGGCCGGTAACGGCGGTTTTGTTGAAGTGTCCGGCAAGCAGCAGCTGGGTTTTGATGGGCAGGTGGATACTTCTGCGCTGAACGGGATGCGAGGACAGCTGCTGCTGGACCCGACTAATATCGTTGTGAGTGCTGCGGGGACAGAGGTATACACTGATGTTGATGATTTTTCAGATACTGTTTGTGCAAACTGTACTGTTAGTGCGGCCACCCTGGTCGCGGTGGGTGCGGATGTTACGCTGCAAGCCACCAATGACATTACTTTTTCCGAAGACCTGTCCCTTGATGCGAGCCACAGCCTGATTGCCCAGGCCAATAATGATATTATTCTTGACGCGGGAGTGACCGTTGAAACCCAAGGTACGGGCAGCATTACTCTGACGGCAGATGCTGACAACAGCAGTAGCGGTACTGTCACGATGGGCGCAGGCAGCGCTCTGCAAACAGCAGGTGGTAAGGTTACGATAAACAGCAACGCCATTACCCTGGGAATGATCAATGCGAGTGCAGGTACTATCGAGGTTAACGCGACTGATATCAATGATGCCGGTGGCTCAAGCCTGACGGCTGATACGCTGACGTTAACTGCCAGTGCTGGCGGTATCGGTGCTTCTGGCAATGAAATCAACACCACTGCCAATACACTGGCTTTGACGACCTTGGGTGCAGATGCGGTGGGTGATATTTATATTGTTGACAGTAATCTGCTGACCACCAGTCAAGTCACTTTAAGCACCTCGGGTAGTGGCACCCAGACAGTGAGCCTGACGGCTGCGGACATAACCATTGATAGTGATCTTGGGAACGTCAGCGATAACCTGAGCCTGAGTTCAGGTGCAGGCATTGCGGGAGGAGCAGGTACACTTTCTGCGCTTGCTTTGGAGCTGATAGCCAGCAATGGTTCTGTTGGTGCTTCGGGTACGGAAGTCAATACCAATGCCGAAACGCTGAACGCGGACACGTCGGCGAACGGCAGCGATATCTATATCAACGAAACCAATGCCATTACTTTGGAAGTAATCAATGCGGGTACGGGTGACATCAACATCAGCGCTACTGACATCCATGATGCTGGTAGCTCAAACCTGACGGCTGATGCGCTTACATTAAACGCCAGTGCCAGCACGGGTGGCATCGGGGCTTCCGGTAATGCAATCAACACGACTGTTGACACACTGGCGTTGACCACAAGCGGTCTTGGCTCGTTTGGTGATATTTACATTGTTGACAGCAATACACTGAATACCAATGAAGTCACTTTAAACACCATGGGCAATGGTACCCAGACAGTGAGTCTGGCGGCGAGTAAAATAACTATTGGTGCTGATCTTGGAAACGTTGCTGACAACCTGAACCTGACTTCAGACACGAATATTACGGGTACAGCTACACTTTCCGCCCTTACTTTAGACCTGACGGCCAACAACGGTTCAATTGGTACGCCAGGTAATAAAATTGACACGAATGTCACCACCCTGAATGCTGATACTTCGGCAAGCGGCGACGATATTCATATCAACGAGACTGACGATATCATTCTGGCGGTGGTTGATGCAGGTGCGGGTGACATCAATATTATCGCCACTGATATCAGTGATGCTGGTAGCTCAAACCTCACTGCTGATACGCTTACATTAAATGCCAGTACTGGCGGCATTGGTGCCTCCGGCAATGAAATCAACACCACTATCAATACACTGGCATTGACGACCGATGGTGCAAATGCGACGGGTGATATCTACATTGTTGACAGCAATACGCTGGCCACCAGTGAAGTCACTTTAAGTACCTCGGGCGGTGGCACTCAGACAGTGAGCCTGACGGCTGTGGGCATAACCATTGATAGTGATCTTGGGAATGTCAGCGATAATCTGACCCTGAGTTCAGGCGCGGGCATTGCGGGAGGTGCAGGTACACTTTCTGCGCTGGCTTTGGGGCTGACGGCCAGTAATGGTTCTGTTGGTGCCTTGGGTACGGCAGTCAACACCAATGCCACGACCCTGAATGTCGACACGTCGGCGAACGACGGCAACATCTATATCAGCGAAACCAATGCCATTATTCTGGAAACAATCAATGCGGGTGCGGGTGACATCGACATCAGTGCGACGGATATCAATGATGCGGGTAGCTCAAGCCTGACGGCTGATGCCCTTACATTAACGGCCAGCACTGGCGGCATCGGTGCTTCCGGCAATGAAATCAATACCACGGTTAATACGCTGGCATTGACCACCTCTGGTGCAGGCACGGCGGGTGATATCTACATCGTTGACAGTAACGCGCTGAACACCGGTCAAGTCACTACTTTAAATGCCACAGGCACTGGTACCCAGACAGTGAGCCTGACGGCTGCGGGCATAACCATTGATAGTGATCTTGGGAGCGTTAGCGATAATCTGGATTTGAGTTCAAACGCTGGCATTGCAGGAGGAGTAGGTACACTTTCTGCGCTTGCTTTAGACCTGACGGCCAGTAATGGTTCTGTCGGTGCCTTGGGTACGGCAGTCAACACCAATGCCACGACCCTGAATGTCGATACATCGGCGAACGACGGCAATATTTATATCAGCGAAACAGACGCCATTACCCTGGAGACAATCAATGCGGGCGCGGGTGACATCGACATCAGTGCGACGGATATCAATGATGCCGGTAGTTCAAACCTGACGGCTGATGCCCTTACATTGAATGCCAGTGTGGGTGGCATCGGTGCTTCCGGCAATGAAATCAACACCACGGTCAATACACTGGCATTAACGACCGCGGGTACAGATGCGGCAGGTGATATCTACATTGTTGACAGTAATGCACTGACCACCAGTCAAGTCACTTTAAGTACCACGGGCACCGGCACCCAGACAGTGAGCCTGACGGCTGCGGACATAACCATTGATAGTGGTCTTGGGAACGTCAGCGATAACCTGAGCCTGAGTTCAGGTGCGGGTATTACGGGGGGGGCAGGTACACTTTCCGCGCTTACCTTAGACCTGACGGCCAGTAATGGTTCTGTCGGCGTCTTGGGTACGGAAGTCAACACCAATGCCACGACCTTGAATGTCGACACATCGGCGAATGACGGCAACATCTATATCAGAGAAACCAACACCATTACTCTGGCAACAATCAATGCAGGCGCAGGTGACATCAATATCAGTGCGACGGATATCACTGATGCCGGTAGTTCAAATCTGACGGCTGGCTCGCTCACATTAACGGCCAGTGCTGGCGGCATTGGTGCCTCCGGCAATGCAATCAATACCACGGTCACCAGCTTGAATGCCGATACGTCAACGAGCGGTGGTGATATCTATATCAGCGAGACCAATGCGATCACTCTGGAGACAATCAATGCGGGCACCGGCGACATCGATATCGGGGCGACGGATATCAATGATGCCGGCAGCTCAAGCCTTACCGCTGACACCCTCACATTAACGGCCAGTACTGGGAGCATTGGCGCCGCAGGTAATGCCATCAACACCACCTTATCAGGACAACTGAATGCAACGGCATTGGCCGGTGATATTCATATCAATGAGAGCGGCACGTTGACTATCGCCCAGGTGACGGCAGGTATGGACATTGGCTTGGCAGCTGCCATGGCGATTATTGACGATGAAGGCGATAACGCAGGCATTGACGTCAGCGCGGGTGGCTTGATTACGTTGCAAAGTGGTAATGGGATTGGCGAAAGTGTTACCGATGCTTTAAATATCTCGGCGAATACACTAGCCGTTACCAGTGCAGGTGGTGACGTTTACATTACCGAAGATAGCAGCATTGCTCTGGCGGCAATTGATGCTGGAGGAAATGCGGTTGATATCAGTGTGGTCAGTGGCGATATCACAGGCAGCAGTTCATTGATTACGGCTGGCAACTTGTCGTTAGCAGTGGGTGATGGCTATGACATCGGTACCTCAGGCGCGACTATCAATACTGATCTCAGTGGTGCGCTGACGGTCACAGCGACAGGTGCAGGCAGTGTTTATATTAACGAAACTGATACCTCGTCTGCTGATGGCCTGAATCTGGCAGCGATTAATGCAGGCAGTGGTGATGTGGGTATTGTATCTGCCGGTGATATTTCCGGGGCAGGGTCATTGGTGACAGGAGATACGCTGACCATTGAATCTACCAGCGGCAGTGTTGGTTCAGCAACGGAATCAATAAACACCACGGTAGCAACACTGAACGTAACGGCAGGCACGGGCGTGTATATCGATGATAGTACGTCGTTGAATTTGGCCAGTGTCAACGTGGGAAATGGCGATATCAATATTTCGTCAAGCAATACGATGACGATTAATACCGGCAGTACGCCTCTGAGCAGTGTAGGTAGTCAAAACTACACGGCACCGACAATCAATCTATACGACAGCCTCTCCACCAATAACAGCGCGATTACATTGAATGGTGACGTGGTACTGTTTAATCCCGTCAGTCTGGACACTAACACTGGCGGTGGTGATGTTGTAATAACCGGAGATGTAAACAGTGATAATTCTTTTGCAGACAGTCTGAGTATTCTTGCCGGTACCGGTGATATTGATTTGCTGGGGGGGCTGGGGCAGGCATCGAGCCTTTATGGGCTGGATGTAACCACCAGTGGCATATTGTTGTTAAGTGAAAGTGTTACGACCAATGCGAGGGATATATCGCTTTCGGCGAGCCAGATTAATTTAGCGGATACGACTATTGCGTTATCTACGGGTAACGGACTTGGCGACATATCTTTGAGTGGGAATGTTGATTCGGTTGGCTCTGGTTCTGCCCAGCTGGAATTGCGAGCAGGTTTCGGTGCCGGTGGAGGGAGTGTTGATCTTTCCAATGCCGTCGTGGGTAGCGTGATATCTTTTGACCGTCTTTTGGCCGTAGGAAGTAATCTGCTGTTAAATGACGTAACGACAAACGATTCTCAGCTGTATTTGGGTTCAACTACGATCAGTGGTGATGCCACGTTTGCCGTTACCAATTCCCTCGCCAGTAGTTCCATTCGTTTCTTATCGCCTATTATTGGAAGCGCTACGAATAACTTGAGCATTGCTGCTCCTTCGGGAACGGTCAGGATCGATAATAGTATCAGTAACGTTAACAACCTGTTCGTCTCTGGAAATACCATTAACTTTCTGACACCTGCTTCAATTGTCGCAAGTGATAGCATCAACATCACCCAGGGTAACGCTTCTTCAACTCTGGCGCTTTCTGCATTTGGTGCGGAAGGCTTAAGCAATAACACGGCTTTATTGTCTATTTCCACACCCGGTTCGATTGATGTCGATGGCGTGGATATTGCCAGTGCGCTGACCTTGAATGCGATAGGGGATAGTGGTTCGCAAGTCATCTTTAGTGCTGATTCCACATTTACCGGCAATCTGACCGTTCTGGCCGATGATGGTATCGAGGTGAATGCGCGTATCGAAACGACCTCAGCGGGGGCCGATATTAATTTGAACAGTGATGCCAATAATACGGCTGAAACCAATGACAATATTATTTTTTCAGCGGCCAATATTATCTCGGGTGGTTCGCTGATTATGTCTGCCACCAACGGCGGGATTGAACTTACTGGCGGCGCCACGACGGCTGATGGAACCACTACACTGAGCATACCCAATGGTGGCTTGGACATTCAGGGGATTTCTGTCGACGGCCAATCCAATGCAGGCCTGATTTATATTCTGGATATTGTCGCCAATAACGATGTGCTGTTAGGTGATATTGGTCAAACCAACCTCATTGACTCATTGTCCGTGACGACTTCCGGCAATGATGTTCATCTATACGGTGACATCTCAACGCGTCGCAGTGACGGGGTTGACCTGGCCAGCGATGTTACCACGGTCATACTCGAAGACGATGTGTCCATTGATACGACTACCGGCAATGGCAGCGTGTCTCTGGCGGCGGTTGAAGGCGCACATGCACTCAGCATTGATAGCGGTAATGGCCGTATTTCGCTTGCCGGCGTTGGTCAAAATGTCGCGTTAACCGCACTGAATATCACCAACCAGGGAACCACCGCATTAACCGGCAGTATTACGACCAGTGCGATTGGTGGAATTGATTTGAGAGGTGCTCAGGATATTGATATCACTGGCGATATCAGCTTGACCGCCAATAATGGCGGAGCCATCAGTCTTACCGGTGGCACGGTCGATGGCGATGCCGGTCTCGTGCTTGTGAGTACGGGAGTTTCCCGCATCGGTGGTGCGTTAAACCTCAGCGGCGACCTGGACCTGAGCAACGCGAGCAATATTATCGTCGATAACAGTTTAACGCTTACTAGTAACACCGCCATATTGGGCGGCAGCATTGCGACGGCTGCCGGAGTAGGGCGTGTTGATTTAAGTGGCGCAGGTGCAATAACACTGAGCAGCGATTTGCTGCTGGACTCTTCTATCAGTGACGCAACCATTGATATTTCCGGCGTCGATATCACGGGTACTGGTTCACTGAGTGTGGTTAGTGGTGCGGGTGATATTACGCTCAATAACGTCACAGACGTAACCTCAATCAGTGTTGCCGGTTCGGGTTTAACCACGCTGGAGGGTAACTTAAGTACCACAGGAACGGGTGGAGTCGACCTGGGCAACGCTAGCAATATTCTACTGGGAAGTAATATCAGCATTGACACAACGACAAATAGTGGTCTTATTGATCTTACCGGGGGGGCTATTGAAGGGCCAAACTCGCTAACGCTGACAACAAATGATGGTGCTATTTTATTAGGGGATATGGGGCAAAATGTTGCACTGAGTGCCTTGACCATTAATTCTACGGGCGTCACCACTTTTGATAATGCCATTATTTCAACACAAGGCAGCGGCATTAATCTAACAGGGGCATCGGATATCAATATCACCGGTGATGTTGTGCTCAACAGCAGCTCAGGCTCAGGT
>Ga0316203_1001203_pt1 | contig 20162 bp, 14 predicted proteins | sample 6monrhotite_MG_FD_204940 | JGI IMG/M metagenome (GOLD analysis project Ga0316203, IMG submission 204940) | Microbial mat bacterial communities from mineral coupon in-situ incubated in ocean water Damariscotta River, Maine, United States -... | ecosystem: Environmental > Aquatic > Marine >... | reverse complement strand
GCCGAATTTCGAGCACTTTTAATTTCGGCGTACAACGATGAAAGGGACGGGTTGCTCCGAATATCTTCACCAACGGCATTTTCTTCAGATATCGGCTGCATCAATATATTGATATCAATCAGTGCTGGTGACGACATTTATCTCTCCTGCTATCCCGGATTATCGGGTGTTTGTGCTTGAACATTATTTTGGGAAATCGGAGATGAAAGTGCAATAAATCCGGTTCTTCCAGAACTGCACAATTATACATAGATAGTAAGTTCACATAAATTTAATAAATTTAACTACTTAACCTCGTTAAGTAGCGCTGTTTATAAGGTATCACGGGGGCTAAGTAAAGCCTCGCATGATACGAAATATTGCGGTTTGTGGCTTTTTACCGGTATGTAATCTCGAAAGCAGTGGAGATTGATTGTCCGATATAGCCAGAAGTACTCTCGATGGTAATGAGTCAGATGGCATCTGACTACTACAAAATAGTGGTCATATTGCACTATTTTAGTTAGTCGACGACAGCCGCAACCTTAATGGGTGCGCTCGATAATTTTTCTTTTTAGTTTACGAGTGACTTGCAAGTGACTTATATTTAACGAATAAATACATATAGTTATATTTATTGTGTGCGTTTTTCATACAATGATATGACGTTACAGACAGCACCGGTACGGATTGCACAGCCGCACAGTTTCACTGAAAATAAAGAATAATGACGGTGTGTAATCAGGTATATTGCGGGTTTAATGGAAATGTACAGGTAGCGTAGGGTGTTTAATGTATGCCGATTGAGATAACAATCATAAAATCTCCAGAAAATGTGAATTGTAGCGATACAAGCCGCACATTTTCTGAGGGCGGGGGCAGTTTGGGGCGTGGTCCGGACAATACCTGGATATTAGATGACCCGGACAAGTATATGTCATCTATGCACGCACAAATTGGCTTTGAAAATGGACAATATATCCTCGTTGATGTCAGCACCAATGGGACGTTTATTAATGGCTCAGCAGAGCCTCTGGGAAGCGGGAATAAAATCAACCTTGCCGAAGGGGATCGTTTTGTCATCAGCGATTATGAGTTTATCGTCAATTTTCGTGGTACACACAACGCTAATGCCGATTTATTGAGTCAGCCGACGGGTCAGGGGCCATTTTCAGCGATGAATATTCCTGAAAACAAGGGCATTGGGGATGCAACAGGAGGGAGTTTATTTTCGCAAAACAGTCTATTCGCTCCCCCTCCTGCCAGTAATTATGTACCATTGCCCAACGCCATGCCGGGTTTTGACATGGAAGAAACAGACCCATTGGCAGCGCTGGACAAAGCAAGCGCTAATAACAACCCATCTCCTGTGCAAAACGATCCTTTTACCAGCAATAGTATGGCCAATCATGGCGAAGCCATGAATGACGCAATAGATTGGCCAAACTCAAACATAGAATCAGGCATGATTCCGGATAACTGGAATGATGATGAATCGCTCGATACTCCAGTTGCTGCTGAACATATTGCACCAACATTTGAGAATGCACCTGACCACTTACCCAATAACCGTTTTTCAAATATGGAAGCACTGGCAAAACTGGAAAATGAATACCTAGCCTTGGAAAATGAAAATAAAAAATTAATCACCGAGGTTGCTCGACTCAAGGAATATATTAAAAAACAGAATGCCAGCGATAAAATCGGCAGAGAAGGAGAAAAACGTGCGATTAGCGCAATGGACAAAACATTGATAGAAGCACTGGGCTTTTCGGAGAAAAACCTGGGCGAGAATGAAATGCTAGAAATCAGCGAAACTGTTGGCATGTTGGTACGGGAAACCATGGAAGGAATGATGCGGGTCTTGAGCTTTAGAAAAAAAATCAAGGAAGAATTCAGAATTAATGTGACCACCATACAACCTGTAGAGAATAACCCATTAAAGTTTTCGGCTAATATTGATGACGCAATGGAAAACATGTTTATTAAAAAAAATAATGCCTATAAAGAACCTATAGAAGCGGTACGTGAAGGATTTCAAGGTATTGCTGAACATCAGGTTGCGATACTCGCTGGGATGCAAGCAGCATTTAGGGGTATGTTAGAAAGATTTGACCCGGATACGCTTGAGAAAAGATTTGAAAAATATAAAAAATCCAGTTTGATTCAACTGGGCAAAAAACGGAAAAACTGGGAATCCTACAAGGCATATCATACTGAGTTGACAGAGAATCTGGATAATTCGTTCCAATACTTATTTGGGTATGATTTTGTACAAGCATATGAAGAACAGATGCAGCGCTTAATGATTGCAAGAAAAGCAAGCACGCATAAAAAATAGACCTTTTACACAGAATCAAGGAATTATTATGTATTTATCACATGCCATTAAACTGACAATGATCGGTCTTTTGTTTCTTACTGGCACCGCTTGCACCAAACTTAATACAAAGGTAGGAGGAATACTGGATTTTGATTCCGATCTTCTTATTTCCTTTTTTGTCGATGCTGATGTAAACCCAGATGATAATAAAATTTCATCACCACTGATTATAAGAATGTATGAACTTAAATCGCCCAAGATATTTAAAAAAACAAATTTCATTGATATTTATGAAAAGGATACCGAAGTACTGGGTGCTGACCTGGTGGCCAAACAAAAACTTAAACCAATACAGCCGGGTGAAAACCGGAAAGTCAGTTTTGTTTTAAATAAAGAAACAGAATATGTTGGGTTGTTCGCTGAATTTCTGAAATATAAAAATGCAGAATTTAAATTAATCATACCCATTGCTAAAACTAATGTGTTCAGTTCATCAGCAAATATCCAGTTATCGGGCAATAAATTAATTCTTATGGTTGATCAAGCGCCAGCGATGAAAAGCTTTGATGAGTCCACTGAGCTCGAAGAAGAGTAACTCAGGAAAACGGATTTTAATCTGAATATTTCCTACAAACCCATTCGTTTGTCATCAATGTAATAGTTACAGCCTTAGCACGTGGTGCTTTGTATTAACAAGTATTTTTATAAACACAACTTTAACCAGAATAATAAAGCCCAGGCAGGATTTCATGTCATTAGATAATAAAGTCATTTGGTCAGAGGGAATGTTTCTCAATCCCCATCATTTCCAACAGCAGGAACGGTATGTTGAGCGTTATATCGATGGTAAATGCACAGCATATGGCGCATACGGTTGGGGAATACATCATCTTGAAGTCGATCAGGAATTACTGAAGCTGGGGAAAATTTCACTCATCAATGCCAAAGGTGTTTTTCCTGACGGAACACCCTTCAGCTTCCCTGATCAAAATGATTTACCGCCTGTGTTTGAAGTCCCGGAGAATACACATGATAAAATTGTTTATCTGTCAATTCCAGTCAAGCGCCCTGGAGCAATCGATGTCTTGCCAGAAAAAGAAACACAGGGGCTCGCACGTTATTATTCTTCGAAACAGAGCGTCAGAGATGTCTCTATAGAAGGAGGGGATAACAGTGAGATTGATATCGGGAAGCTCAGGATGCGCCTGTTATTAGAGTCTGATGACATGAGTGGTTACATCGGCATCGGCATTTTACGGATATCGGAAGCGCGAGAAGATAAAAATATACTACTCGACGAAGAATATATTCCGACTTGTTTTGATTGTCATGCATCAATGAGACTTTCCGGGTTTTTGTCGGAATTAGCTGGCTTGTTACATCATCGTGGTGAATCTATCGCGGGCCGTCTAGCGGATACCCAACGTGGCGGTACGGCTGAAATTGCAGATTATATGTTATTGCAGCTGGTCAATCGGCTTGAACCACTAACGGTACATTTATCACAAATGCAGGGGTTGCATCCCATTGAGCTGTATTCTGAAGTGGTGCAAATGGTTGGAGAATTGTCAACATTTGTCACCAACAATAAACGCCCTCCGGTTTTTCCACCTTTTATGCATGATAATTTACAAACAACATTTGTTCCCGTTATCAATGCACTTCGTCAATGTCTCAGTATGGTTTATGAGCAAACGGCGACATCACTTGCATTGGTTGAGAAAAAATTTGGGATTCGTGTTGCACAAATTTCAGACCGCACACTGATTGACAGTGCCATGTTTGTTCTGGCGGTGCGTGCAAACATGCCAGAAAATAAAATTCAAACACTTTTTCCTGCTCAAGTAAAAGTGGGGCCAGTAGACCGCATCAGGCAACTGGTTAATGCAGCGATGCCTGGCATACCATTAAAAGTGCTACCGGTTGCCCCTCGTCAAATACCTTATCATGCGGGTTACACGTACTTTGAGTTTGAACGAAACAATAATTACTGGAAAGAACTTCGGCACTCGGGTGGCATTGCCTTGCATATTGGTGGTGACTTCCCTGAGCTGGAACTTGAACTCTGGACAATCAGACAATAATTTTGTGTATATCATTCAGGAGTAATTAATGTCTTCCGATAATCCAGACAAAACCGTCTTTCGGCAACCCATTAATAAAGGGGATGGTACCGTTGTTCGCCCAATGCCGGGAGGGCGGGCTTCGAGCAGCCATATACCTTTGTCCGATTCTCCTGCTGCTGCTGGGCAACAGAACCCTTCTTATATGCAGCAACCGCCTTCAAGCCAACCTCATAATCGAAATATTAATTTTAATGTTAGTCAATTTCAAACAACTTTCGGGCTTAACCCATTGGTTAACGCTTCAGCAATGCTCATCGCTGTATTTACGAAAACACGAGAAACGGTCAGCCATGCCAATGTCGGTGAATTACACCAACAGTTAGTGAATGAACTTAAACTGTTTGAAACAAGATCGAAAGAAGCGGGAATTAGACCGGAAATTGTACTAGCCGCTCGCTATTTATTATGCACCATTCTTGATGAGGCTGTCCTTAATACACCATGGGGTATGGAGAGTGCGTGGACTCAAAGAACGTTATTAAGTGTTTTTCATAACGAAACAGAAGGTGGAGAGAAATTTTTTGTAATTTTGGAAAAAATGCGTAATACACCTGCTGAAAATATCGATATTCTGGAATTGATGTATATTTTGCTCAGCCTGGGATATGAAGGTAAGTATCGTGTTGTACATCGAGGAAGAGATTTACTGGAGCAGCTACGAGATGACTTATTTCAGATAATCCGAAGGCATCGTGGTGAATATGAGCGTACATTGTCACCCAGTTGGCAAGGGTTAGGTCGGATACGCAATACACTGATCCAATACGTCCCGATGTGGGTAGTTGCTAGTGTTATTGGCGGCATAATGCTTTTAAGCTATTCGGGATTAAGGTATTGGATGCACGAGTCAACTGACGATGTTGCAAAACAATTAACAATAATATCAACGACTGATCTCACTAAGAAAAAAATTAATTTACAGTAACCTTCATTGTAACCCTGAGCAAATATATGCAATCTGTTATAAATTTTTTCAAAAATAAAGTTGTCATTTCAATTATAGGTTTGCTGATACTTTCAGCACTCATTTGGTTTGTTGGTCCCGCCTTTAAATTTGGTGAGAATAATTATTCACCACTGGAAGGAGAAACAGCACGGCTGCTTACCATTATCATTATGATTGTACTTTGGGGGTTCAATAACTTACGAGTGCAACGACAAGAAAATAAAAGTAACGATGAGCTGGTCACTGCATTACAGGATAATCCCGCGACAGAAACCAATAATATTGTATCTGATCAATCGTCAGAAGAAATGCAGCAAATAGGGGAGCGTTTTACACATGCCCTGGCAACACTTAAAAAGTTAAAATTTGAAGGTAGAGGAAAATCCAAAGCGTTATACGAATTGCCATGGTACATAATTATTGGTCCACCGGGTTCAGGAAAAACAACAGCCCTGATTAATTCAAGTTTAAACTTTCCTCTGGCAGAACAATTCGGCAAGGGTGCATTACATGGCGTCGGTGGTACCCGAAATTGTGACTGGTGGTTTACCAATGATGCGGTACTTATTGATACCGCAGGAAGATATACGACCCAGGATAGCCATAAAGTCATTGATAGCTCAGCTTGGGAAAGCTTTTTAGTACTCTTGAAAAAGCATCGTCGCCGGCGCCCGATTAATGGCGCAATAATTGCTATTAGTCTGCAAGATTTGCTGACACAAACAGAAGAAGAGCGAATGATTCATGCGAATACTATTCGCTCACGCATTGATGAATTGATGGAAAAGCTGGAAATTCGCTTTCCAATTTATTTAATGTTTACGAAATGTGATTTGGTATCTGGGTTTTCAGAATTTTTTGAAGATATGGGAAAGGATGATCGTGAGCAGGTCTGGGGCATTTCTCTTCCCAATGCGCCTAAATACTCGCAGGCGCCCGATTTCGATTTCTTAAATAACGAGTATGAAAATATTATAAAGCGTTTGTGTGAAAGAATGTTGTGGCGCGTTCATCAAGAAAGAGATGTGAGAAGGCGAGGTGCTATTCAAGGATTTCCTCAGCAAATGGAAAACCTGAAAAATATTATTGATCAATTTTCTCGACAAACATTTATTCAAAACAGATTTCGCTATCAACCTTATTTACGTGGAATATATTTTACCAGTGGCACTCAGGATGGCACACCTATCGACCGTTTGATGTCTTCGGTGTCCTCGAATTTTGGTTTTAATCGTGAAACTATGGCTCCACCGATGAGTCAGGGTAGAAGTTATTTTTTAGGGCAGCTTTTTCGTGATGTGATATTCCCTGAGTCAGAACTGGTTGGCTCAAACAGGCGGTATGAAAAATTTATCGTCTGGTCAAAAAGGTCGGCATATGCTGGTATGGCCGGTATTGCTGTTGTGATGTCTGTTGTATGGGCAGGAAGTTTTACCCGTAATGAAGCATATATGGGTGAAGTGGAATCCTATATTGCTGAATTTAATGCCGGAAATAAAAAATACAATATTCGATCGGCTAATATTTATAACACCCTGCCAGTACTTAATGCCTTGGCAAAGGCCAGTGTGGTTTATGATCAGGAACAACATCCTTGGTTATCAGCCCTTGGTATGTACGATAGTAATGTGGATGATGCTGCTAATGCTGCGTATCACTCCCAACTTAAAACATTGTTTCTTCCAAAGTTAATCAAACAATTAGAAACCCATTTAAAGCGTGGGCACCGTGGCGGTGATCTTTACAGTACATTTCGAACCTATGTCATGTTTAACAAGTTAGAGCATATGGATAAACAACTTGTCGAAAATTGGTTTTCTGAAAAGTGGAAAAATGAACTGGAAGGGCAGGCAACTAAAAAGCGGGAATTATTACAACATCTGGCAACTTTACTCAGTCTTGATTTGGAGCCCGAGAAATTAGCTAAACAGCTGGTCGCATCAACGCGTAACCTCTTGCTACGTGTACCAGCATCTCAACGTATTTATGAACGCATACGTACAAACCCGGAATATACCCGAAAAATTGAAATTTTAAATGAATTTGGTGAATCTGTGCGTGATAATTATGTTACTAGCGCAGAAGTACAAAGGGACTTATCAATACCGGTTCTTTTTACTAAAGAAGCTTATGATGATCTGGATTTTTCACCCGACTCAATAATCATATCCAGCATTACGAATGAAAAATGGTTGTTGTCTGATAGCGATCAGGCAAAAGTAGATTTTATAAAAGATGACCTTGAGGAAGTGAGTGAAAAAGTTAGAGACCACTACTTATCAGAGTACACCGCAGTGTGGAAAAAAGTGTATGGCGCTTTGGATGTAAAACCATTTACAAACTTGAAGCATGCAAATGACGTATTAATAAATTTTACCGATCCAGTTTATTCGCCCATGCTGGCCATTCTTGAAGTTGTTTCAAACAATACAGAGCTTTCCAACCAATTGGCGGCTGATTTAGCGGATGACAATAAAGAGGGAGTGTCTGGACAGCTTGCTGGCTTAGCGGCATCAAACGTAAGCTGGACCGAGGTTGATCGCGAATTTAGAAACATCAATGTCATGCTACGTGAGTCAGCAAAAAAACCTGCGCGAATAAGCGAGGTTTTATTAAAGGTGTCTCAACTACAGGAATTTGTGAATGAAATAATATTAGCGCCTGACCCAGCCAAAAAAGCCTTTGAAGTTGTTAAAGTTCGATACCAGAGTGGTGCGGGTAATGCCATTTCATCGTTACGTGCGCATGCAAAAAACACCCCTAAGCCCATTGACGGCTGGCTGACAACATTAGCGGATGAAACTTGGCGCGTGATTTTACAATCTGCACACCTGCATGTTAATTCAGAATGGAAATCAAATATTTACCGGCCGTATCAACAAGCATTGGCAGGACGATATCCATTGTTTAAATCATCTAAAGATGAGCTCGCACTGCTTGATTTTATCGATTTCTTTAAACCTGGCGGTACCATTGATGTATTCCGTCAGGAATATATTAAGCCATTTATCAGCACTCGTGGTGGCTGGAAAAATCGTAATATTGGTAAATACAATCTTGGTCTGTCACAACGGTCAATTAATCAGGTTAAGAGGGCTTTGGCCATTCAAAATATTTATTTCAGAGATAATGCAGAAATACCAAGCCTGACATTCCAGTTAAAGCCTTATCGAATGAGTAAAAATGATGTTCATTTTGAGCTTGAGGTGGGTGAAAACAGTGTCTCATACAGTCATGGCCCCAAGTTTTGGAAAACCCTGAAGTGGACTGGCAATGATGAAAAAAATCGAGTTCGTATCATTTTTGAAGATTTAAATGAGAGGGAATATTCGAAAACATTTGATGGGCCATGGGCGTGGTTTAAATTATTAGACCAATCAAAACGGGTTAAAACAAAGAAGTCTAATGTTTATTTGATTACCTATAATATTACAGACGAAAAGCCAGATACATGGGAATCCTCTCCGTTACCTACGCCTATAAAACATGAGATCACTTATGAAATTAAAGCCAAGAGTGTTAACAACCCGTTAAAAGATGATGTATTAAGCTCGTTCAGACTTCGAGAAAACATATAAATGAATATGGAGCGACAATGCGGCATTTATGGAAAATTACCCATGCATGGAGATTTTGTACATCGAAATCTACCTGCTGCATTTATTAAGACCTGGGATGAATGGTTACAGCTATATATTGCCAGTTCAAAAGAACAGATGGGGGATGAATGGCTTGATACCTATTTGACAAGCCCAATCTGGCGTTTTGTTCTTTCGTCTGGTGTTATTGATCAACTGCACTGGGCTGGCATTATGCTTCCAAGCGTCGATCAGGTTGGGCGATATTATCCTTTTTCAATTGTGATGCCGCTTAAACCAGAGCTGAACCCCCTTGAATTTCTTTCATTTCATACCCGCTGGTTTGAAGATATTGAAGAATTAGCCTTACAGGGGTTGGAGGAGCAATTTTCAGTTGATGAGCTTGTTGATAAAGTCAGTAACGTTAACGTCGATTTTACGCTAAGTTATATAAAAACAGGTCAACAAGTTGATGCTCATTCTATACAAATGAATATGGAGTTTGATGAACAATCTCCAGCATCTGTTTATACTTGTTTTTTGGATTCTATTATGCTGAAAACTATGGATTGTTACAGTATTTGGACTACTCGTGGTTCGGAAAAAATTGATCCTTGTTTTATCAGTGTTAAAAATTTACCTGCTGCTAATCAATTGCCTGCGATGCTGGATGGGCAATGGGCATACTGGGGTTGGCCGCAACCTTACGCTATTAAATAAATTATGACTGATATAACGCTAAGAAGACCCGTCCAATGGCTCAGCGCGTCTGAAACAAATGTTGGTGTGGTGCGAAAAATAAATGAAGACGCTGTGTTTTCAAAGCCAGATATTAATTTATGGGCTGTTGCCGATGGCATGGGTGGGCATGAGGCAGGAAACGTTGCCAGCAATATGATTGTCAACATGCTTGAAGATATTGAATCAAAAGCAAACTTGGATGTTTTTGTTTCAACAATCGAAGATAAAATTCTGGATGTTAACAAACGACTTCTTGAATATTCTGAAATAATGCTTGAGGGGCGTATTATTGGCAGTACGGTTGCCATTTTCTTAATAAAAGGACGTGTTGGTGTTTGTATGTGGGCGGGTGATTCACGATTATACCGTTATCGGAATGGCCGTATTGAGCAAATGACAGTTGATCATAGCCACGTAGCTGAATTGTTAAAACAGGGGGCAATTTCGGCCGAAGAGGCAGAAAATCATCCTGATGCAAATGTGATAACCAGAGCAGTTGGTACATGTGAACATCTGTATGTTGATATCGATGTTTTTGATGTCAATGTAGGTGACACATTTATGCTGTGTACTGATGGGCTGTACAATGCCGTTGATGAAGAAAATATTATGAATTGTTTGCAAAAAGATGATATTGAAATAGCAACGAATAACCTTATCGAAGCATCCCTAAACAATGGCGCTTCTGACAATGTGTCAGTGGTTTTGGTTAAAGGTGTGCGTAGTACGTAGCACAGCGAAGCCATAACAATCCAACTAATCGTATATTTTAAATGACCAAGCCTAATGTCCCTAAAACGAAAGGGGATGTAAATCCACAAACAATAAACAAGCCTCCCGTTATTGATGGGCGGGTGGATACCAATGACAGTACTATTATTTTAGATAAAACCAGGATATTAGATAATCAAAGGAAAGAATCCGACATTGATTTACACAATGCTGGGCTAGTTGTTAACAATGATAAAATTTTACCGGACAAGAAAAACCAGCATGAAGAAAATAGATTGTCAGTTTCGGAAAGTGAAAATCAGAGAGAAAACGATGTAACACGCTTTAGACCACCTAGTCAAAACCAACAAGAAGGTGGATCGTCAAATTCGGGAAGTGAAAGTGAAAATCAGAGAAAAAATGATGTAACACACTTTAGACCACCCAATCAAAATCAACAAGATAATAAACAACAAGAAAGTGAGTCGCTAAAAACACGTATAAAACATGCAGCTGTTATTTCAGATAACAAATTTGTAGTCGGTGAACCCGAAGATAAACAGATAAAGGTATTAAAAGATCGATTTTTACTTGAGGAAGTTTTGGGTGTTGGCGGCATGGGGGTTGTATACAAGGCCAAAGACCGCTTAAAAGTCGAAGCTCAGGACAGAGATCCATATGTTGCCATTAAAGTATTAAGTGAAGAATTCAAAACTCACCCGGAAGCATTTATAGCCCTTCAACGAGAATCCAGAAAAGCACAGCGTATCGCACATCCTAACACTGTAAAAGTCTATGATTTTGACAGAGATAGTGATGTTGTTTTTATGACCATGGAGTACATGGAAGGGAAGCCGCTGGATCAACTGATCAAACAGTATCAAGCGACAGGTCTTCCTCAGGATGATGCGTGGAATATTTTGTCGGGAATGTGTTCAGCTCTGGCGCATGCACACTCTGAGGATATTGTTCATTCAGATTTTAAACCGGGTAATGTTTTCGTTACGACTAACGGAATGGCTAAGATATTTGACTTTGGTATAGCGCGAGCAGTCGCCAATATCGATCGGCATACTGGAAAAGAGCAAGACCAGACTGTTTTTGATGCAGGTGGGTTGGGTGCGTTAACCCCTGCATATGCAAGTCTTGAGATGTTACTGGGAGAAACGCCTGACATCCGTGATGATATTTATGCATTAGGCTGTGTTGCTTATGAATTGTTTTCAGGGGAACACCCGTTTAACCGATTACCAGCCGATGAAGCGTATAATAAAAACCTTAAACCAAAACGCATACATAATATCAGTAAGCGTCAATGGAAAGCGATAGAAGCAGCGTTATCATTCAAGCGCGAAGATCGTATTGAGTCCGTAGATGCATTTTATAAACAGCTAACCTATAAAAAGAAATCGAAATTTGTGTTGGTCACTTCTTTGTTATTCGTTGTTGCTGGAACGACATATTATGTGTATACACAAACTAATAATATTGTACCACAAGGTCCTCAAGTTTCAGAGTCTGACATTAGAAATGAGTTGGAGTTTGATATACGATATAATTTGTATAAAGAAAATATTGAAAAATTGGTTGCCAAACCTAGTTTTACGAATGAGTGGGAGGAAAATGTCTGGAGTGAAGTGCGAGGTATATTGAGAATTCTCTCAGGGGAGTCAAATGAATGGTATTCATCCACACGAGACGAAATTTATCAATTATACGTGGGGAAAATTAACGAACTTATAAAGAAATCCTCCCATAATCATGCAGAAGTCTTGATCAATAATGCTTACCGCTATACTGACGATAACGGCTTTCTGGATAATATAAAAATTACCCTGGCAAAGGCGATAAAGAAAAAAGAAACCCAGAATAAAAAACGTGAAGACAGAAACAAACGGCTGGCAAATGAAAGAACAAATGACAAGAAAAAAATATTAGCTGAAAAAACGAAAAACACGGGTTTATTCGATGTGGCGCTGGCAAATGTCAATAAACAATTGAAATGCACATCTAAACTGAATATGCGTGATTTTAATATTGCTATCACCAAATTACGTTCTCTGGATATCGAAAGGTATGAAAGTATAGAAAGTACATTATCAACACAATTGGCTCAGTGTATTACGACTATTGGAAAACGTTATCCTGAACATGCCATTGATTCAAAACGTTATGCATTACATATATTTAAAGATAATCCTGCTTTACTGGCAATTGTTATAAAAGAGCGGGATGTTTGCAATCTTTCAATTGCAGGCTTGGGGGCAAGAGGAGAACGTGCTGTTTGTCGTGATAAAATTAACGATGGCGGAGTTGGGCCAGTATTAGTTGTTATACCTGCGAGCACTGAAATTAAGGCATTTGCTATTGGAAAATATGAAATATCTGTTGCTGAGTTAAATGAATTTTGCAGAGTTTCCTCAAAATGTAACCTGGAAACTAATAAATCGGGTGACCTACCAGCAACTAATGTTGAAATTTCTACAGTATCTGCTTATTTAAAATGGCTCAGTAAAAAAACGAAAAAGAGATACCGATTGCCAACTAAAAAGGAATGGGTGTATGCGGCGAAATCAAAACCTTATGTTCTTGACCCAAACCGTAACTGTCAGCTAAGCGCAAGAGGTATTGAAAAGGGTGGATCACTCGTTAAAACGGTTATTGGCAAGCAGAATGGTTGGGGTCTGGTTAACTATGCTGGAAATGTCCAGGAATTTGCATTTGAAGCTGGCCGAAGGTTTGTCGCTCTTGGTGGCTCACACCAATCAGTGATGGAAAATTGTACTGTATTGACAGCATCAACCCATTCTGGGAATGCCGATGAGTATACCGGCTTTCGTATCGTCAGAGATATCAGTGAGAAATGACAATGAATATTTCAGAGGTTTCAATACAATTGCATGAGTTGTCGGATGATTATTCCAAGCGAAGGATAACTCTAGATGAATATCGTTCTAAAAGGAAATTTTTTTTGGATGAAATTGACCAAATATTTAACAACCAAAGTTATGCAAAGACGCCGCAAAATATTGAAGAAACAAGAGAATCAAATGGTAAGGATAATATAATACCGGAAGCAATTTACAAGGTTTTTGAGAGTGATAAGAAATGAAGTTTCTGAATCATAAACTATTGATAATGGTGAGAGCGACTCAACATCAATATCTATAGAAAAAATTGAGCGTGAACATTAGATCAAAATTTCAATTGTCACGAGTATATATCGTTTTATCAGTATAAGAAGAAACACAGTCAAGAGGGTATTTTGATGGAAATTGTTAAACTATTCCAAGCGGGTGGACCATTTATGTATCCTATTCTAGGGGTATTTGCTATTGGTGTCGCAATTGCACTGGAACGGTATTTTTATTTAAGTAAAACGAGCAAGGTGACGAATAAAATCTGGCTTCAATTGATTCCTATGCTAAAGGCGCTGGATTTTGATCGTGCCATGAAATTAACAGAGTCTGTTAAAACACCGATCACACTGGTCTTAAATTATGGTTTTTCCCGACATAGTGAAAACAAACGCAGGGAAATAATTGAGGCCGCAATGGAAGAGGGAATGATGGACGCCATGCCCGACTTGGTGCAACGCACACATTACCTGGCAACATTTGCCAACGTTGCAACCTTGTTGGGATTGCTTGGAACCATTGTCGGTTTGATTCAGGCATTTACTGCAGTTGCTCAGGCTGATCCTGCAGAAAAGGCGAATTTACTTTCAGCCAGTATATCTGTTGCCATGAATACGACGGCTTTTGGGTTGATGGCAGCGATTCCTTTATTACTTGTCCATTCTTATTTGGTAACAAAAACGGCACGACTTGTGGATAGTTTGGAAAAAGCGGCTGTTAAATCAATTAATTTGATGGTCAGAGATTAAAAGTCATTCATACCATGAAAAAGTCATCCTTTAAACGCATTCATGAAGCAGAAGAGCTTAATATCACTGCTTTCATGAACCTGATGGTGATATTGGTTCCTTTTCTTCTTATCACCGCAGTATTTTCAAGAATGACAGTGTTAGAGCTAAATTTACCGGCTCTGAATGCCAAGACGAATACCCAGGAAAAAATTGAACTTCAATTAGAGTTGGTTTTGCGTGAAAACAGCTTTGATATACGCGATGCAAACCTCGGTGTTATTAAAATATTTCCACGCAGCCAAGAGGCAACTCGCTGGGACTTGTTTACCGATTTATTGGTGGAAATTAAAACACGTTTTCCCGATGAGGAAAACATTACGTTACTTTTGGAGCCATCCATTAGTTATAAAACGCTAATTCATGTTATGGATCGTGTGCGCACTGCCGATGTTGTTTCGGTGTTGACCGTCGAAACTATTGAATTATTTCCAAATATATCTATCGGGGATGCAGAAATAATCGCACCGGAAAATAATCAGCCTGGGGAGCAGAAGTGAACAATTTAAAGCTTTCCAACCGCTCAAAAAGAATGGATCACTTTAAGGAACTGCATAGTCGCAGCGGTTTAAACCTTGTTTCGTTAATGGATATTTTTACGATACTCGTGTTTTTTCTCTTGGTGAGCTCTGGTGCGCCACAATTGCCGAATAGCAAAGATATTACATTGCCAACCTCCGTTGCGAACAATGTTCCAAAAGAGACATTAATTGTTGCAATCACCAAAACTGATGTATTGGTTCAGGGGAAGAGGGTTGCTGCAATTTCTGATTTATTAAATGACAAAGGAACCATTATTGGCGACCTGGAAAAAGAATTAAAATTCCAGGCCTCAAAGCGTCAATTTACAGAATCCGATAAAAAATCGGGTCGTGCCATTACAATCATGGGCGATGAAAATATTCCATATCAATTATTACGAAAAATTCTTGCGACGTGTCGTCAGGCTAATTACACCACGATAGCATTTGCGGCCTTTCAGAAGGCAAAAAAAGGCTAAACAGTGATGAATGCCGTATCGTACCAAAGCCTTGCGCTCGCATGGCAGCCAAAAAATAAACACGATAAGCCATTTATCTTATTTACTCTGTTTATATTTACGCTGTTTTTGGGAACAGGATTATTCTTTAGTACGATTAAAGTTCCAGAGGAAGAGCGTAGGGCAAAAATTGATATACCGGATAGAATCGCCAAATTTATGCTGGATAAGCCTAAGCCTAAACCAGTTGTTAAACCAAAGCCTCAGCCAAAAAAAATTGAAAAACCTAAACCCAAGCCACTCCCTAAACCCAAAATAAAACGGCAAAAGCCAAAAGCGGAAATAAAACTGACGGAGCGGCAGAAAACCGCACGTAAAAAAGCAGAAGAAAGTGGTCTAATTGCTCTCGCTGATGAACTGTCTGATCTGATGGATACATCCAGCATTGATTCAATGGTGGGTAATCCCATAAAAAAATCGACCGGAAAGGCAGCGCAAGTCGCATCGATTGACACTAAAATTCTTATGACTGGACCATCGGAAGAAGGTGGTAGTATAAAACCAACAGAACATCTGTCGAAAATTGTTGGTACAACAAAGCTAGATGCTGAACAAAGCTTGGTGGCACGGAAATTAATTACTGCTCGTGCGAGCGAAAATTCAGTTCAGCCCGAATCAACGACGGCGATGCAAAAGGCGAAAAAAGCGAAAACGGAAAGAGTTGGAAACTATCGTCCTGAAGAAGATATCGCTTATGTTATCGATAAAAACAAGGGTAAGTTGCACGCCATTTATCGTCGGGCTCGTAGAAGTGATTCGGGAATTCAGGGAAAAATTGTACTTGAAATTACCATTTTGCCGTCCGGAAAAGTGGAAAGTGTCCTGGTTACTTCAAGTGAGTTACAAAATGCGAAACTGGAGGCCCGCATCGTTGCCCGTGTAAAACAGTTTGATTTTGGTGCTCAAAACGTCAAGAAAGTGACGGTCACTTATCCCATCGAGTTTTTGCCTTCATAGTCCGGTGCTTGTATTACGCGTGATGCCCAACAAGCGGAACACTTGTATAAATATTTAATTAACAAATAGATACAGAGGTTTTTTAAAGTGTTAATTGAAAAATCGACTCGCTTTACCGGATTAGTGACTGATGTGCATTCAATTTTTGAACGTCACCTGTTAAGTCATTGATTATTAATGGCTCAAAATACCAAACCTCCTGATGCCCATAATAATACTTTTTCTATATAAAACAGCATGCTACTATGCGCTCCCATTTTTATGGGTAGCGTTCACGGGCGGTTCGATATCCGTGTGTCCTGAATGCGGTTGCGGACGGTGCAGGCACCGAGCGGATAAACAGCAAAAAATTTAACTTTTAGAGTACTTAATTCATGACTGATCTAAGCCACTACAGAAATATCGGTATTTTTGCGCATGTCGATGCCGGTAAAACCACAACGACAGAACGCATCCTTAAACTCACCGGTAAAATTCATAAGCTGGGTGAAGTGCATGATGGTGCGGCCACCACCGATTTTATGGAGCAGGAGCAGGAGCGCGGTATTACGATTCAATCCGCTGCTACTTCGTGCGAGTGGGATAATCATCGTCTGAATATTATCGATACCCCTGGACACGTTGATTTCACGATTGAAGTGTATCGCTCGTTGAAAGTGCTTGACGGTGGTGTGGGTGTATTTTGTGGCTCCGGTGGTGTGGAACCCCAATCTGAAACCAACTGGCGCTATGCAAATGAATCTGAAGTTGCCCGCATTATTCTGGTGAACAAGCTGGATCGTCTGGGTGCCAACTTCTACCGTGTCGTCAAACAGGTTGAAGACGTGCTGGGTGCTCATTCGCTGGTGATGGTACTTCCCATCGGTGAGGAAGATGATTTCACAGGGGTGGTTGATCTGCTGACCCGTAAAGCCTGGATCTGGGATGACTCTGGTGATCCCACCAAATACACCATTGAAGACGTGCCTGCCGATATGACTGATATGGTCGAGGAGTGGCGTGAAAAACTCATCGAAACGGCCGTTGAGCAGGATGATGAGATGATGGAGAAATATCTGGAAGGCGAAGAGCCTGCTCTGGAGGAGATTAAAAGCTGCATTCGCAAGGGCACGATTGGGCTGGATTTTTTCCCGACCTATTGTGGTTCAGCATTCAAAAACAAGGGTATTCAGCTGATGCTGAACGCCGTGGTGGATTATCTACCCAACCCTATGGAAGTGAAGCCGCAGCCTGAGGTTGACCTGGAAGGTAACGAGACCGGTGAGTTCGCCATTGTTGATGCCGACAAGCCACTGCGCGCTTTGGCGTTCAAAATCATGGATGACCGCTTCGGTGCCTTGACCTTTACCCGTATCTATTCCGGTAAAATCAATAAAGGAGACAGCCTGCTCAATACCTTTACCGGCAAAACCGAACGTATTGGCCGTATCGTTGAGATGCACGCTGATGAGCGCATTGAGCTGGACTCTGCCCAGGCGGGTGACATCGTGGCTTTCATTGGTCTAAAGAATACCCGGACAGGCCACACGTTGTGTGATCCGAAAAAACCAGCCACGCTAGAGCCTATGGTGTTCCCGGACCCGGTTATCTCTATCGCCATTAAGCCGAAAGACAAAGGTGGTGCTGAAAAAATGGGCCTGGCGATTAACAAAATGATCCAGGAAGACCCATCATTTCGTGTGGAAACTGACGAAGAAACGGGTGAGACCATCATCAAAGGCATGGGTGAGTTACATCTGGATATCAAGGTGGACATCCTCAAACGTACTCACGGTATTGACGTGGAAGTGGGCAAGCCACAAGTCGCTTACCGTGAGACAATTACGCAGCGTGTAGAAGACAGCTACACCCACAAAAAGCAGACGGGTGGTTCCGGCCAGTTCGCCAAGATCGATTACATTGTTGAGCCGGGAGAGCAGAACAGCGGTTTCACTTTTGAATCCACGGTGACGGGTGGCAACGTACCGCGTGAATTCTGGCCTGCTGTGCAAAAAGGCTTCAGGGGTATGATGACTGAAGGTGTGCTGGCCGGTTTCCCTGTGTTGGATGTGCATGTCAATCTTACCGATGGCGGTTTTCATCCCGTGGACTCCTCAGCCGTAGCCTATGAAATTGCCGCTAAAAATGCTTTCCGTCAGACCATGCCGAAGGCTGGTGCCCAATTGTTGGAGCCCATCATGAAGGTGGATGTGTTTACGCCAGAAGATCATGTGGGAGATGTGATTGGTGACCTTAACCGCCGCCGTGGCATGATCGAAGGCCAGGAACCTGGAGTAACCGGGGTGCGTGTCAAGGCCAGTGCACCACTCGCCGAAATGTTTGGCTATATTGGTGATCTGCGTACCATGACTTCTGGTCGAGGCCAGTTTTCCATGGAATTTTCACATTATGCGCCGTGTCCGAAAAATGTTGCTGAAGATGTGATTAAAGAAGTGCAGGAGCGTAACGCCAAGAAATAATATTGGCACAATGACTCCATGAACGGCGCCGCTGAATCAATAAACTCAGCGGCGCCGTTTTTTTATCTGCTGTAATTTTGAAATTTGCATTTGGAATCTAAGACGACAAACAACACGACTGAATGGTATGTCTATATCATTCGGTGCTCTGATGCCTCACTTTATACTGGCATTACGACTGATCTTGAACGACGGTTTGCCGAGCATGCCAATCACAACGGAAAGCAAAAAGGTGCAAAATATTTCCGGGCGAGATCACCCGAAGAAATTGTGTACGTGGAGAGTGGACATACGCGCTCAACCGCCAGTCAGCGAGAGGGCATTGTAAAAAAACTCAGTCGACAGGAAAAATTATTGTTGATCCGCGCATATGATGATCCTTCTTCCAGGATAATGCGATAAGCCACTCAGTGGCCTATTTTGCATTTACGTTGTTATGTGGAGTGGTGCGTGCTGGCTTGTCGCCGGTATATTTTATGTGGCAAATATAAAATGTATAGGCTCCATGTATTCTGGAGTCGCAGGAAAGGCGTTTCGTGATATTGGATGAAATACAACAAGGAGATGTTTATGTTCAGTCTGATTTTTTCAACGATTCGATTCTACACACTGGCTTCTGTTTTTATCATTATCTTTACCCTTGGTTTTTCTTCAGGCGTTGGATGGAGCCGCTGATAATCCAAAGGGCAGTGCGTGTGTAGCCAAAAGTAACTGGTTTCCACATAGCAAGACCCCCAGACCGGATGATCGGGATTTTAAAAGCAGCAGTAATTGTGAGTTTCACCAATGGTCTTGGCAGATGTTTTTGTGGCTGACCCAGGACTGGGGAGGGAAACCCAGGTTTTTATCTTTTCAGTCACCTCAATCCTTATTGGGAATGAGTTCACGCAGCGTACAACCGCATACCTCACCAGCGGGAAAACCAGAAGCTCTTGATGAATATCTACAAGCTGGAACCGATGGTATTTTAGTCGATCACAAAGGGCGTGCCGTTTATTACTCTCAATATGTAAACCCGACATTTGCCGATTTTATAAAAAGTAACAACCTGACCAACCCTGCCTCAGTACAGAGCTTTGATCCCAATAAATCCTTTGACATTACGACACTGGAATTAAAGGCTTCCTGGAAAATTGTGGCAGAGGGAGAAAATGTCAGCGATTTTTTTACGATGAAAACCCGTGTTAACAAATTACGTAATCAGGGTGGAAAAATTGTTATTGATGAGAACTCATCAGAAATGGTGACGGTTGCATTAGTGGGCTTTCATATTGCTGGAGTCGTCAATGGTCATCCTGAAATGATTTGGGCCACTTTTGAACATAAATCCAATGCGCCCAATGTGCCAGAGAACCCAACACCAGATACGATTATCTCC
>Ga0316203_1001189_pt1 | contig 20343 bp, 37 predicted proteins | sample 6monrhotite_MG_FD_204940 | JGI IMG/M metagenome (GOLD analysis project Ga0316203, IMG submission 204940) | Microbial mat bacterial communities from mineral coupon in-situ incubated in ocean water Damariscotta River, Maine, United States -... | ecosystem: Environmental > Aquatic > Marine >... | reverse complement strand
CTTCTAACCTCATTACTTTTAGGTAACAAAACCTTATCAGTCTTATTATAGTTCTCATCTATCTTGCCAATAGAGTGTCCTCTCTTTTTCATTGCCTCACCACCTAACTTCTTTTCTTCACTCATTTTGCCAAAATACAAAAATAGTTTTAATACACATTAACAATTATTATATAAAATTGAACATCAGTTTGTTAACATTTTCCCAAATTGTATAATAATTATGCAAAACTTTATTTTTAAAACACTAACTTCGTGCCTCTTATAAGAGTATATCACTTATAGTAACCTCTTATACTCGCCACATCCTATAGTAAACATCATTGCTCATATCGCAAAGTATATACCAACTCCCAACATAGATGTTTATCTAAAACATACCTTTTATAAAATTGAACTTTGGTTTTGTGTGTGTGCGTTTAGGTGGCAATAAGCATATATCGGTTTACGTTTACGGAATTCAAAAACACCTCTTTTTTATATCAACATTAATTAAAAACTGGTTTAAAGTTTGTAAAATTGTTGCAAATATTCTTTTTTTTTGGTGCAAAGTTGCATAAGTAAAGAAAAAAATTCAGCAATACAACAATAACAATACACTATTTAAAAACAAATCATTAAAAAGTAGTAAGAATAATTAAACGTTTTAAGGCTTTAAATGTGTAGTATAGTATATAGATATTAAACACAAAAAAACCACCGTTTAAAGTGGCTTAATTGCTTTGTGTGTTAGTTTAATTATTCTTTTATTAATCTTTTGCTATCGCAACAATAACATACAATCGTTCCATCATATTTTTCTATATATTCTTCTATTTCTTCTTCAAAGCATTCTTCACAGTAGAAAGATTCTTTTTTTTCTTCTTGATTTTTCATAATTAATTATTTTTTATCTGTTTTTAGTTTGTTTATAATTTCATCTAAATGTCTCATGTACATGAAATCTTGTTTGTTGAATGGTTTTTTTAATTCTCTTTTTAAACATTCTCTATAAAAATTTATATCTTTTGTCATTTTATTATGTATTTAGTTTTATTAATAGATAAAGTTATTAAAGTGTTTAGGTTTATAATTCTAAAGTCTTTTACTTTCATGTCATAAACTTTTTTTAAGTTGTATTTTTCAGGATCATAAGGCGCTTTTTTACCTGTTTTACTTTTGTATCGTTTGCCAATTCTACAGTTCATAATTCTTTCAGTTAGATCTTTTTTAATATAAGTTGCTGAAAATATACGCCCATTAGATTGATTAATTAATTCTTTTGCTTTGTCTGTTGTTATTGTTTCCATGTTTGTTTTATAGTTTAATTATTAATTTTGTGTTATTGTTTTAGCATGATCCAAAGAGTAACGAAAGTATAAACAGGATACTTAAGAAAGTGTTAGAAAAATTTGATTTTGGCAATTCAGATGGCATAATATATATATTTTTTAATTATTAATTTAAGTTATAAGAATTTAATACAAAGCCTGTTTTATCTTTCTTTGCCTCACCTTTAGCCCTTAGCCCTAAAATAACATTTGTATTATATATCATTTCTAGGTCGCTAGTATCGCCATTAATAACGTTGTAACCTTTGTATTTTTTTGGCAAATCATCTCTAAAAACGGCTGCAACATTACCGCCAATTTTTAAAGCCTGTAAAATTTCGCTTTCGTTATCTTCCTTTCTACTTAAAGTTAATTTATAATTAGTATTAATATACTTTTTTATTTTGCCTAAAATTGCCGTATAGTCATAAAAAACTAAGTTTTTAAACTGCTGACCATTTAGCAAATCTAAATTGTTATATTTTTTTATTAACGCGATAAAGTCTAAATCACTAGTGCCATTTAATCTAATTGCTATTTTTTTATTTTGCTTTAATGATCTATTAGCAATTTTTATTAATTCATTACTTAACTGATTAATAAATTTAATTTTGTCGCTTATATAGTATTCCGCTTTATTTATTCGGCTGTTTTTTACATTTGAAAACCTACCTCTACCTGCTGAATATAAACAAGCAACCGCACAACCTTTCGAGGCTTTCGGGCAAAGGTTTATTTTTTTACTGTTTTGTTTATGTGGTGCTAAATACAAAATATAAGTTTCTAAATTATTTTTTGACGTTTTACTGTTTGTCATACCTTTACTAAGTAAATTTTTAACCTCTTTATAATTTTTTATTTTTACGTTCATTTTTTTATAGTTTTTTATTATTATTTTAGTTTTCGTCTCTCTCTCTCTCAAATCTTAAGTTATTTTTATAGTCTTCAGCGCATGAGTCACTACAGAAATATGAGTCTTCTTTGGCTTCTTCTGTACATTCTCGGCAACTTATAAACTCATCCAACTCAGGAAACTGTATAAATTCATTTTCTAAAATTTGCCTTTCGATATTGTCAGCATGAGCGCATGAGTCATTATATAAATTTATATCATATGTTTTGATAAAGTCCGCAAAGTAATTAAACCATTCAATTTGCAATTTTAAATTTTCTTTTGTAGTCATTTTTTTATTTTTTAGTGATTAATAGTAAATTAAAAATATAATTATTGAAATATAAGTAAATATTGCCATTACTAGCATAAAAACCAATTCCTCAAATATTATTCTTAATTTGTTTTTTGTTTTAGTTTTGTAACTTTTAAAAAGATCTGTATTAAATTTTTGCATAATTTTTTTTATTTTGATTAATAATTCTATGCAAATATATAAACTTTTTTAACAATATAACATAAAATGTTAAAAATATATTAATTTATATTAATTCTAAATAACTGGTTTTCAACCTGGTGCAGTATATAGAACGCACATATAGGCACACACACGCACATAGAAGATCCCTAGCAGTTTCACAGCAGTTTCAGGGCAGTTTCACCAGCAGTTTCAGTAGGATTTTTTTGTAAAAAGTTTTTTTAAAAAATTGTGAAAGTGTTTAAGGTATTTTCATATACCAATCGAGTACATCCATGCACTCTTCAAGACCTTTGACTACCTTAGCGTAGTAGCCTTCTTCGTTGAGGTCAGCAACCCATTGCTTTTGTTCTTTAGATGGGTAACAAGTCTTGTCTGCTTTGATTTCTAGGAATAGTCCTGCATACTTACTATTGACTTTGCATATCTGCATATCAGGAAAGCCTTTGACATAGCCAGTTTTCTTTGCTAGGACTGCTTGTTTCATTGATGTTCTTATACCACCTAGACTAGCACAGTATCTTAACTGAGGATATTGTAACTGCATATATATACAGAACTTATATTGTACGTTTGCTTCTTTCTTTAGAGCCATGCCTATCCCCTACTAGCCCCCCTATACCCCCTAGTACCCCCTCTACTACCCCTACTCTCCTCTGTATAGGTAGTTCCTTTTATTAGTTGGTACATTAATGGTTGTGATACACTATACTTTCTAGCGAGAGATGATATAGTAATCTTTTGTGTTGAGGTATTGTACTCTTCTCTGATAGCATCTGCTTCAGCAACAGTAAACTTTCTTCTGGAGTAACCTCCACCTCTACTATCTTTTCTATCTTCTACTCTTATCTTTCTAATCTTTGGCATAATTTATTCTTCTTCAAACCTGTCTGTAGTTTCACCATACTGATTTTCTACATCTACATTAGTTATGGTTATCTCTACTTTATTTAGATTCTTTTTATTTAAGTAACATATTCTGTCTATCAATTCTTTATCGTTTTTTATTTCGTTTATGTTAGATGTTAGAACAAAGGTGTCTAGTATTCCAGTGTTAACTCTTCTGGTAACCTTTAATTTATTCCTGATCTCATAAGAAACAAACACTCTAAAGATTGGTTTTTTCATTTTTCCATTGACATCTTTAACAATAATAAATAGCCAATAATATCATCAACTGTATCTTCTGTCTTATCATTGATACCTTTGTTTTTTATTCTTGCTAGTTTATCATCTAGTCTAGCACATATTGCTTCAGTAGAATCTAACTTACTGAATACATTAGATGGATTTAATGCAGTATTGCCATACGCTTTATTCTTAGACTTTAACAAATCAGTAATCTGTTTTGATACTTTGTCTAAGTGCCAGTCAAAATTTAACTTTGGTGATTCTTCTTCTTCTTTCATTAGTTCTTCTTTACTTAATAACATCTTTGGATTTATACTGCTATTAGTTGTATATCCATTCCTATCAGTTTCATAATAATATTTACTGTGTTTTATCATCTTCTTTTTCTTTAAGGATTAATTTATCTACAAATTTTAACATTTGATTTACTGTGTATACTCTAATATCTCCATCATAGTTATCGTATATGCAGGTAAAGTTATCATCTTCATAAGTCCACAAACTTCTAACATTATTTTTTATGTGGTTTTTTAATATCCACTTAATACTTTTGTACTCTCTTGGTTTTTTAGTTATTGTTTCCATCATTGTGTTTTTCTATTTCATTAAATCTTTCTAAGTTATCAATTATCTTATTACCATCTGTTGATGCTATTTTTTTAAATGTTTTATACAAGCCAATAATAAAAATGACTGTAAAAAATATAGTAAATATAGATAACTCGTTCGTATTCATTTGACAAATATAAAAATATATTTCAATTTTATATTATAATTAATATATTTTATTATATCTATCATCTTAAAGACTCTTGAATCATTTCATAAAACTCTTCTTCATTGTTTTCTGTCCATTCTTCTATCTGCTGTTCAGTCATCTCTTTACCATTCTCATCTTCTGCATAACTGATAAAAGCATCACAAAAGTCTGGGTAATCCCAAGATTTTACATCTTCTAATTCGTAGTTTGTTATTTTCATTTTAATAGTTTTGGTTCAGGTCTATAGTTAGGTACTTCTAAAGGGTTCTCACCTTTATCTACTTTGGCTCTTGCATCCCATACTAACGCTTTATGCTTTCTTAACCACTTCATGTATGTTGGCACATTAAAATGTATGAAATCACCATTGATAGGACTTCTTACTCCTAAGTTAAAGGCATTTTGTGCATCTTCAAAGTAAAAATTCTGATAAGTCTTAGCCAAATCATCTGCTAAACTTTGCGACATAACACTTATTGTATCTTCATCAACATTGTTTTGCCCTAATTCAATATAGGTTTTACTAATTAAATCTACTGCACCCATAAGCAGTTCCTCTTTTGTCATTGTTTTTATCTGTTTCATTGTTTAAATTGTTGTTTTAGTTTTTCTTTTACATTCATATTCTTTTGCAGGTGAAGGTGTATTTTACTTATACCTTGAGGTTTATTAGTGTTTCTTTTCTCCCAAGTCCTTACACAAGCCTTCCATGCCTTCATCTTGTTCTTACCTATCTTCCAATCTTTACTTTCATAGAAATCATAAAAAGTTTCTGCATCTATATTATTCTTTCTTTCAATACAATAATTACTAATCTCTTCAATGGTTGGTTTTTTAAAACGCCCCTTATTATTACTATACGTAGTATTAGTATTAATACTTGTATTATTATCCTTAAAGTTTTCTTTAATACCCCCCTTCTCGTTTTCTTTAATACCCCCTTTAAGTATTCTTATATACCTCCTATCAATTTCTTTAGTACCCCCCTTGTATGTGTAATAGGTTGATACATAACCATTTGACACTAATTCGCTAATCCATTTAGAAATTGTTACAATACTCTTTTTATAAAGGTTAGAAAAGTATTTGTTAGTTGCAAAACACTCACCATTCATATTGAGTAGTGCAGTGATTTCAGCATATAATAATTTAGCATTAGCAGTTAGGTTTTCATCATACCTAACCTCAGCAGATATTATAGCATAGTAGTTTGGTTGTTCTTTCATTGTTTAGTTGTGTTTTTGTATTTCAAGTTCATAACACTCAGTATAGGTTGACATAACCACAGTCCACTTGCTAACCTGTTCATGAGTAAACCAACAAAATCTTGCGTATAAGCCATTTAAGGGCTGTATGAATAGATAGTGTGTAATTTTCTTTTTAGGGTTGTTATGGGCTTTAAAATTGACTCTGAGGGCATTTCCAGCAGACTTAATACCTTTAACATCTACATAGTTATATTCTTCTATGCCTTCAATGACAATGTCAGCCTCAACAACTGGTCTGCTTTCTATTATTGGTGCAGCCTTATATCTTACACCTTTGTTGTTCTCCATCAGATGTCTAGCAACAAGTTCTGCAAATATTCCTAGACTTTGGATTTGGTGTTCCTGATTACCTCTGTATTTTTCTGTGTCAAGATTATATACATCAGCAGATAACATACTTCTTACCTTAGCAAGTTCATCAGATAGTCCGATGAAAGTGCTAGGATAAGTTGTATTTTTCCATTTAATCATTAGAATGGTAGGTCATCTTTTTCTTCCTTCTTGTTAAATGATTTCTTTGGCTCATCATTATTTTGTGGTGGCTCATAGTCATTTACATAAGCATAATGAGTAGCACCTTTTTCAGATGGTTCTCTTCTTTCTGATATTACCATAGACACCCATCCATTATTTGAGTTCGCTAGTAATTCTTCAACTTTAAAGTTAGCAACCATCATAGTTCCATACTTGGTTTCAACGTTCTTAATGCTACTTGGTAAGTAGACTTTCTCTTTTTTGTCTTTCATTTTTTTGTTTGTTTATTTTATATAATTTGGTTAATTGTATTTGTATTACTTTTAATCTTGTTTCTAATTCAAATATTTCTTCATCTATTTCTACTTCTATTACTCTATTTTCTACCCTTTCAAAATTACGTTTATCTTGTTTGTATCCTGTGTTGTTATAAAAAAAACTAAATTCTTTTACATGATGAATTATAGATGCATGATGCAAATTAGTTATTCTCGCTATGTCCATAAATTTTAATGAAAAAACTTCTCTAAGTATAAATATATATAATCTTTTAGCGTTTATAAATTCTTTTTTTCTGCTTCCTAAAAATATCCTATGTTTTTCTACATCATATATTTCTGCTACTTCATTTAGTATTATTTGGTTATAATAATCACTAAACTTTAATCTTCTTCGTTTCATTTGTTTTGTTTTATTTTAAGTCGTACACTATTGTATCAACTATGTCTTGCATCTGTAATCCTAAATAGTCTGCTAATCTCTTAGCGTGAATGAATCTAACTCTGGTAGGGTCTGCTAGAAACTTTCTGCTTGTAGCATAATTAACTACCATAACTTTACTTAGCAAAGTGTTTGACACACCATATATTCTAAGCAATGCCTCAAATTCATTCCTAGACTTTCTAATCTTATCTAATGAATACTGATTAGTCATTTTTGTAAATGTATTTATCAATCTTCCAAGATGGTATTTTAAATTTAGATTTATTGTTAAAGTAAAAATCTACCAACTCATCTTTGTTTAATACTTGTAATGCTTGGTCTTCATTAATAAAACCTATAACCTCTTTCTTGTGCCATACTACATAAGTATGTGGTTCTGTAAAGTGCTTATAAATCTCTATGCTCAAACATCCCTTCTTTGAACATCCTTTCCCATTGTTTTCTTGTGTCTCTTTCATGTGTATTTTCGTTTATAGTTGTTATTATTTCTTCTGCTTCTAGTTGTGTTAAATGATTTATTCTTTCTAGAATGTCTTCTATGGTTCTTGAAGGTAGGCTAGTATTGCAAATGTTATTCTCAATGATAAGCCATTGGGTATCAGTTATACCACTAGGCTCACCATCAAGGATATTATCTAACCATTCTTCATTCATTAATCGACAATCTCATCTTGTCCAAACACACCCTGCTCATAGAATCCTGCAATCTTTAGTACAACTCTTGACATTGCTCTCTTCTCTGCCATAGCAACTGGAAACTTCTTACCACCACCCATTAGGTTGTTGTCAGATGCTTCTCCAAAACTCATAGCATTTTTAACTTCACTACCTACTTTCATTGTTGCTGCTGCTCTTAATACACAGATACACTTTTCTACATCCATATTAATTACTTCATAAGCAACTGTAATGTTATTTCTTGATACAATCTTATCAATACCAGTTCTTGTAATAATTACAAAACCTCTCTTGTCTTTGTATATATCTTCTTCTGTTAAACCATTCTGTTTGTAAAGCCTTCTTAGTGCCTCTTTTCTAGTTTCAACAACTGGTTCTGGTTGTTTTTTTAATTTTTCTTGCATTGTTTTTTTTGTCATTTGATTATTATTTAATTGATTATTAAGTTCTTCTTGTTGGTTATACATATCTCGCATATACTCTTCTTTCATTCTTCCCATTGTGTTATAGTTTAGTTATTAAATTCAAGGCAAATATATAAAATTGGAATCAATAACAATACCTTTTTTAACAATTTTTATAAAAATGTTTATCTACTAGATGTAAATTGTAATTAAATTATGAAGGCCAGATGATTACCATTAGAAATAATGTACTAATCTTGCTACTTGACCACTCTCTTTTTCGTGTATAAAACCTTCTACTGCTTTAGGAACTCCAACATATCCTTTTCTTGAGTGCCAACTATCTGTACCTGAAGGTGAACGCATATACTCTACAGTAACTCCTATAAAGTCTTTAGCATCTCTCCACTTGTGTTTTACTTTATGATGTAAATGATGTAAATACCAGTACCTAAACTTAGTTTCAGACCAGAGTAAAGGTTTCTCTTGTGCCATCATTAAAGGTAAATTATCCATCTTAGCACCATCACCATGCTCTAACCCTATTAGATTACTACCATACTTATAATACTTTCTGTGTGCTACACTAATATCAAAAGTAATCTCAGCATCATTTCTAAACCAAGACTTTAATGCGTGTGCTAAATGAAATCCACTTTGATAATCGTGATTACTCATACAATGTATAATGTCTACTGGTGCAATCTCTCTTAATATTTCTACACACTTAACATATAATGCTAATGCAACCTCAAAATGTTCCCACCACTTGCCATCTGTGTCTTGAATTGTACCTGCAGTAGTTTGATTGTAAACATTATCGATATGTAAAACATCGTTTCCTATACAGAATAATATCTTTTCTATAGCAAAGCCTTCTGACTTAACTATAAGTCCTTCTAAGCCCTCTAAAACTCTCATACAAGCAGTTTCAACATCATATTCATCACCAGTTTCAGCACCATTAGCATATTTACCAATATGTATATCGGCAGGATTGACAACTAATAGATGATTTTGATTTTTGTTTTTTCTTTTTACTGAAGGATAGTGAGGAGAATGATTTTCTATAAACCCACTAATCTTTTCTAGCATATCATTTGTATCAGCAGTTGCATCTTCTTTAGTTACTACACTAAATCTATACTCACCACTTGCTGACTGCCAATGCTTAACAGATACTACATCTTTCTTAAGTATTCCCCTCTCTGAGAGATGAATATCTAACGCAGTATTGCCATTAAGATTTGTTGTACTTTCTGCTCTGTTTTCGTAAACCATTTCAACTTCTTCTTGAGATAGTCTAAGTCGCTTCCCATATTTCTTCATGTTGTTATGTGTTGGTTGTTATGCAATTATAACGAAAATAATGCTTTTAAAAATCAAAAGTGAGATGTTTGTTAACACCCCACTCTTGAAAACTATAAACAATGAAAACTAAAACAGGCACAACCCTGCTCGTTAATGCAAATATAATTATTTTTTTAAACCACAATTACAATCGCATTGCTTTTTTTCAAATACAGAGAAACATAGAGGTAGTACGCCTAGTCCAGTCAAGATTAAAGCATTAGTGTCAATACCATTCTTCTCTATGTATAAACTTGCAGCCAAAACAATTACACCACTTATTGTTCTTTTGCTACTCCACTTACCTTTAGAATCTGCAAAAAGTTCTTTAACTGCTTTAAGTAATTCTGTTATTGGTTTTACGCCACCTTTCATTAGCATAGACCCTATAAATTTCTGTATCATTATTTTTTCTTTTTGTAGTTAGGAATAACAGCATCTATAACTGAATCTAACCATCCAAATATTTTGTTGTCTTTTTCTGTTGGAGTTAAGTTAGTTACTACTTTTAAAAAAGCCATTAGTCCTACTAATAACTCTAACCAATTTTGTGAAATAAAATCCATAATATATATATTTAATTAATTAATACTCTTTTTAATACAACCAAATCGCTGGACTTGGTTTTTCTTTATTGTCTATATCCACATGGATAAAAGACTTATGCAATCCAAACCTTTCAAAACCTACATACACTAAAGCATCCATCATTCTTGCTCTAGTAACACCATCTGAACATCTTATATCTGCTGCCAATCCTTTTATATGTGCAGAGGTTGGGTTCTTTTTGCTCTCTGTATGGTTCTCACATCTATACCCACTATTGATAGCAAATGGTATACCTGCAAATTCTCTAGCCTTATCAAGCATCTCTAACAACTCATCACTTATAAATGTTTCATCACATCCACACTTGCAAGTAAACTCATTTTTACTAAAATGCTTAATCATACTATTGTTTTTCTTTTTTAATCTTATTAAGAATTTCTTCAAACAAACTTTCAAAATCTTCTTTTATATTTTTCTCTTTGTCTATCTTATCTAATTTCTTGATAGCCCACTCTATGCCACTTGTACCACCCCAAGCATCCCACATTATACCTCCACAACCTTCATCATAAGGTACATCTTTATGCTGTTGATGTCTTTTAAAAGAAGCCATACGAGCAATAGTATCTCTACTTAACTTCTCTCTGTTGGCTAGTTGCCTTGCTCTAGTCCATCCTACTGGAGTACCACAAGAACTACCATTCTCTTCTTTATACTTAATCGCCCTCTTAGCATTGTTAGTTGCTGATTGAGGGTAGTCATTATAAGTTTCTGCCATTTTATTCTACTGAAACAGATTCATCAGGTTCTACATCAGTACCATCTGCATTTTTTGCATAACCTAAAAACGAATGTACGCAATCTGTTGGAAATATCTCGTTAATTCCAAAGTCATATTCTACCTTAGTCATTAAGTCATAGAACACTCCATCATAGTAAACAGGTGGTGTTAATTCGTGTCCTTCATCATCATAAGTAGCAGGTATCTCTACTATTTTACCTATGTAAACTATTGCTTGAGTACCATTAATGTAAAGGTCTTGACTTACTCCTTCTTCAGTTACTACTTCATAAGTACCTTTAGCAAGTAAATCTGCATCTCCTTGTGCTTTGTCTGTGTATTGTAATTTATATATGTTCATTTTATTATGTTGTTAATGTTGCTAATTCTGAGTCTGATAATGCTGTTTTGAATACTTGTAGTTGTTTTACCTTAGAGAAAAATAAACTGTTACCATTTGCATCATCAAAAGATAATTTATTTAATCCACTAGGAGTAGCACCTGATGTGTCAGTTGCAACTTCAATTCCGTCAACCCACAAAGCAAAATCATTTAACTTCCATTTTACTGCTATTTTAGAAAACGTAGTAGCATCTGTTAAGGAAAATGTTACATTAAAAGAAATAGAACCACTTCCTCTTATAAACGCTTGTATTTGATTTGTTGTTGAAGTATATATTATTGCTATTTTATTATTAGAACTTGAACCGTCACTTAAAGATAATTGCCTTGAAGTTCCATCATCAGATAAAGCAGCAATCTCAGCAAACAAAACCCCTTCCTCACTATTTATCAAATCACTAATTCCTGTCTTTGTATATGTTTCTTGATTTCTAGTTACTGTTGAACCTGATGTTTTTATATAAGAAGTTGGATAAGATGCTTCTAATTGTGCACCCCAATAGTACATATACAAACCATTTCCATCACTCGCTGAAGGCCAATTTGCATTTGTAGTACTATATGACATTCCAAAATCAAACCTAACTGAAAGGTCTGTTGTTGATGAAATATTGCTTAATGTGCATTTATACCAACCATTTCCAAAGTCTTCTAATTTAGTAGTTGCACTACCTGATAACATACCACTTGTTTCATTGTTTAAATCAAAATAAGATTTATATTCTGTATCTCCTTGTGTTAAGGATAAATAACCAATAGAATGAGTTCCTTCTTTAATAAACATAGACCAAGAATATAATTGATTTGAAACTATATTCTGTGATGAATGTGCGTTTGCGTAAACTCTTGTTGCTGTCTTTGCTATTTTATCTGCATTTTGTGTGCCATCAGGAGAAACAATACTATTTAATTCAATTAACTCTAAAGCATCAGAAGTATAATTCCAACCATAACCACTTTCACTAAAATCCTCACTATAAGTAATAAGATTAGTTCTCTGTGGCTCTACTAATAAACTAGAAGTACCATCTGTATAATCTACTCTTGGTAAGTTATCTATTGTTGCTTCTTTTACTGATATGTTTTCTATATACAAATTTGTAGGAGTACCATTTCTCTCTATTGTAAGTACAGAATTAGATACAGCAGTATAATAAAAAATGTAACTACCGTTAGAACCTGCTAACTGAAATGGAGATTGACCTGATGGTCTAACTCTTACATTTCCTGAAACCCACCCTGTAATATCAAAAGTTATTCTATATGTCTTACCAACAACCATAGCACTTTGATTAGCATATTGATAAGAACCATCAGAAACACAATGTAATTTATTATCTGCTATTGTAAAAGTTGGGCTTAAATCCCAAGCAGTATTAGGAGTAGGAAAATTACCATCAGTTACTTCCTCACTACCTAACAACGCTACATCTTCTACTAAGCCACTAGGATTAACTCTAGTACCTAATGTTGCTCTAGTCATTGTTATTGGTTGAGGTACGAATCTTGTACCTGCTGTACTATAACCTAATAGATTATCTTCTTTTATTGCCCAATTATCATTTCCTATCTGTAAACTTGGATTCGCCATTATTGTATTGTGTATGTTAATGCACTAGCCATCTCTGCATAAGATTCATAAAAATCAGTTCCTGATGTACCTGTTAGTTGTAATAGTTGCTCATCTGTTAGTGCTGTGTTATATACTTGTAGTTGTTTTACTTTGCCAAAGAAAAAATTAGCACCATTACCTCCGTCAAATACGAGTTCTGTTAATCCTGTAGGTACACGAGGTTCTGCAGTTTCTGTAACAACTGCACTTCCATTAAACCATATTGCAAAATCATTTGCTTTCCATTTTATAGCAATTTTATTGAATATAGATAAATTAGGTGCAGTATATACTAAAGTTTCACTCGCTCCATTAAGAGTTATAAATGCTTTTATTACATTTTCTGTAGTTTCATCAAATTCTAAAGAAACTCTATTACTTGTACTGCCATCAGATAGAGTTATTCTTCTTGATGTAGAACTATCATAAGTTGTTTTTGCCTCAACAAACAAAACCCCCTCTGTACTATTAATCAAACTACCTATACCATCTCTTGTGAAGATGTCTTGGTTTCTTGTTACTGTACTTCCTGATGTTGGAATATAACTCGTTGGATATGAGCCAACTTCTACTTGTATTCCGTATATGTACAAACCCTTTTGCGTGTTATTTCGGTCGGGGTAAATGCTTAATCTGTGATTTGCCGCACTTGACAATGTCCTTGTAAAACTCATCCTAAACCACCCACCCCCATAATCTTGAAAATTTAAGTTTAAATTACCCGCCAAAATGCCCTCTGTCATAGTTTGGGGGTTAAAATTTTGAACTAAAGTAACCGCCCCATTGCTTGAGTAAATTCTTATTGATTCAGAATCACTTGATTTTAAAAATATGGAATAGGTGTATGTTCCATCTGCGGTGGTTAATCCGTAGTTATACGCACTATTTGAATTATTTGTTCCCGTTTGCTTAAATAAAATTCCGTTAGTTGTGCCATCGGGCGAAACAACAGAATTGTAAGCCATTGAAACATTATCTAATGCAAAATTTAAATTATTTGAATTTGAGTAGGTTATTATATTCGTTCTCTGAGGCTCTGCTAATATATGTGGACAACCTCCTCCTGTGTAGTCTATACGAGGTACGTTATCTCTTGTAACTTCTTTTACTGATACATTGTCTAATGTTAAACTATTACCTGCACCATTATTGTAAATATATAAAAGTTGATTAGTACCAACCCCATCTGATTCTAAATCTATAGTATGTGTGCCTAATGTAAGAAAATCACCTTTCTTTGAAAAAGATGGGTAATTAGTATAAACAAAAGCACCCCCTGAAATCACGTCAAATGTTAATCTATTTGTACCATTAACTAAAACACTTTGACTAATTGGTGTTAGTGCTACTCCTGTAGTTGTTGCTTCTTCATTTACCACACTCCAACCTGAACTAAAAGACCAACCTGTTTCCCCATTAGCAAAATCTCCATTAGTAACTTCTTCCCCACCTAAAACCTCAGCATAATTTACTAAACCATTCTCATCTACTCTTGTAGCAGCAGTTGCTCTAGTAACATCCATATCTGCTGATGTGTATTCTTTTACTGATATATTATTTGTAACTCCTTCAGTTCCTGAAGCACCTATTAAATAACATAAAATATAAGTTGTAGTAGTAGTTGCTGTAAATATTAATGAACCTGATGATGTTATACTCCCTAAAGAACCACCTGTACTTGTACTTGTTGAAGCATATAATGTCCAAGCACCTGAAACAATATCTCCTGATAATTTATATCTTCTTCCTACTATTGTAGTAAAATTTTGTCTTATACTGCCATTATTTGCAGTATTAGTAAATAATAAAGGGGAAAAAGTTGTATTAATATTAACTTCAGTCCAACCTGTTGTATTGCCATCAAAATCTCCATTTGTTATTTCTTCAGCACCCTCACTAGGTACAGGTACAACTGCATACAATTCTCCTGCCTTATATCCGTTAGGAGTTACTACTATACTAACATCATCTAATAAACTCATTCTATATTATTTAAAGTTGTTAATTGTGCTTCTAAACAAGCCTTAGCCTCAAATACCCCACCATCAGCAATAACTCTTGCTTTAAAGTCATTAGTTTGCTTTTGTACAGGGGTTAATCCTCCTTTATTACTTGTTGGTAATGATATGCCTAGAGATAATTTCATTATGAACTTGTATCACCATCACTCTCTCTGTACCCTATGCCAATACCACTCGTTAAAGTGATAGCAGTTGTACGGAAAAATAATGTTGTTCCAGCATTCATAGTCTGACCATTTAAAGCAGTAATATTAGTAGGGTCACCTGCTATTGTAGAAATCACTGATTCAACTGGAAAAAATATGCAATACCAGTCTTTACCTGTTTGCGCAGCAGTAGTAAAAACTTCTGTACCATAATTCTTACCAAGCATCTCCATTAGTAATGTATTGTCTGTATCGAATGTACTCATTTTTATTTGTTTTTTATATTATTATTAATCTGTAAATATTTTTAGTATAGCACCTAAAGTTATAGTATATATAACCCACATTGCTTTTACTAATATCTTTCTCATAGATGTATTTCTATTTACCCTAGCAGTAACCCCATTATCTGGATTTAACAATCTTTCTGTTAGCATATCTAGTTTTTCATCTATACTGTTCATCTTTTCGTTTATAGAGTTTATATCTTTTTTCATTGAAACTATTTCCTCTTTAGTAGTCATTAGTAAGTTGTAGTCTTAATAGTTAAATTCATATATATCTCTGAACCTCCTGATGTTTCTTTTATCATTGGGAATATAATATCTCCTGCTGATATATCTGCATCAGATGCTACTGCAAAAGTAGTTTCATCTATAGCAATTAATTTATTGTTACTTGCAAGTCCTGTTAACTCTATCTCTTTTACTCTCTCAGCAGTTCTATTAGATGTATTATCTGCAACTGGAGTTAGTTTACATATTGCAATAGTAAAAGCATTAGAACCTGTACTTGTCGCCCATCCTTTAAAAGATACTGCACTACAATTCTCAGGAACTATTTGTGCTTGACCCATCTCAAAAAAAGCGTTAGGTGCTATAGTAATACTTCCTAAAGTTGTACCACCTGAATCTATATTAATTAAGTATGGTGATTTGTTATCTAATATATCTTGACCATAAGAGTAGTTAGTTAATGCAGTTGTAATATAACCTTGCATCTTATAGTTAGTAGCACCCATAAATGACTTGTCTTGCCATTGTAAGTTACCATCAGTACCAGTAGCAGATGTACCTGCAGTCTTGCTCAGTACAGTATTATTAGTAGCAGTTTCAAACCCTTTTGGATTATGCCTATTAATATCGTTTAAATTCTTATGTTCGTTTGCAGCCATTTATATATTTATTTTAACAATCATCACATGGACAAAAATTCTTCCAACTATCATAACCTCTACGCCTAGTATATATGCTATCATACATTATTATACCATGATTCTTATACACATTATCATTACAAGGCTTATTAGTATCAAATGTAGGATATAAACCACTCTGGTCGCTATCTGTCATATAATCTATCATATCCTTTAAGTATATCTCTGCCTTTCTATATGTATCTTGCTTGTAAACATTTAACTCAGCAGGATCTATAATCGTAGCAAACTCATCTATATTGTGAACAATACCAGCACTACTACTATTACTCTGTACTTCATTGATAACCTCAAATCTAACAAACCAACATAAACATCTTGTCAAGAAATCATCCATCAAAGTTTGATTCGCTACAGTTAAAGTACCATCATTATGTTGTGTTTTAATTTCTTCATAAAACTTCTGACCTAATGCTGGTTTTAAATGAGCCAACTCAGAAAGTAAAATAGTGTTATCAGAAATTAATGCAGTATCTGTATTAGCATTAGTAAAACTATTGCTTATAACTTCTCCTGCTGTTACTAAAGGTATATATTGGTTTACGTTTGCCATAGTTATTCGTTTGTTTCAGTTACTTGTAAATCACCTGCATCATCATCTCCCTTCCCATCTGCATCATCATCTCTTGTTACAATGATTTGCTCTCTATCTGTCAAGAACATATTACCTTCTTCTAACATAGGTAAATCCTCATCTAACATTTTTCTTTGCTCATTTATAGTAAGAATTTGCTTAGGGTCAATCTGAGTTGCAAAACTAATTGGTGGCTCATAATGTATAATTAACTCCTCTGGTAAAAAGCCCATTTCTTTATAAAGAATAGTTCTTAAACCATTTAAAAGCAAATCTGAAGTATCTTTAATTACTGTAGTCATTGCAAGATCATATGCAATTCTTATCTCACTACCTGTGTTATTCATCTTACCTGAACTAACTAATCCACTTAATGATGGTTGCCATCTATGTGCAGTTACAATATTCTGGTCAGTAATTCGTTGTAAGTCTATCCAACTACCTTCTTGGTCATCTTTTATTATCTGAACATTAGCATTAGCAGCATCACCATTCTTAACGATAAACATTATCTTACCATTGTTACCATCTCCAACAAACTTCTTCTGTGCTTCTCTTACTAACTTCTTTGCTTCTTCTTCACCCATATCACCATTAATCTCAATAATAGCAGAAGGTTGAAAGCCATTTTTGAATTTAGTGTGATTCCATTTACCAATCTCATAATCTACTGCTATATGCTCTAAAGCAGCAACATAGTCTGGTAAACCATAGAATTGGAATGTAGGTTCGTAATCTTTAAATTGCATTACAAATCTACTCCCACTCATCTCAGGATATAGAGGTATAATGTTTAATTTGTCCTTCATAGTATTGTACTTAGCCCAGTCTGGGTGTACATATACTTGTTTCTTGTTTTTAGACATTCTAACAGTAGTTGCATCTATGTGATATAGATTTAGTCCACCATCGTATAAAACGCCTTCAATGTAAGCATTTCCAAAAGTGTAGTAATCATCAGCAAGTTTCTTAAAAACTTCTCTTAATGATTCACCATCTGCATTTACATCTTTAATATATTCTTTAACAGTTTCATTGTTGGTTACAAACTTTGCACCACTTGTGAATACTGCCTTCTGTGCCAATACACTTCTATGTGTACTAGATTTTCTTTTTAGTTCTGCTAAATATTGAGGAAAGAGGTTGTTATTACCAAAAGGAATAAACTTAGTCCTTACCTTTGATAAGTCTTGTGGTTCTTCAATATGTTCAGGAATTGCTAAGTTAAAAACTCCAAATTCAAAAGTATTACTCTTCTGATTCTGTAGATTTTTTACCTGACTTTTTTGTTTTCTTTGGCTCATCTTTAGTTTTTGTAGTTGATAATTTTTCTACTAATGAAGTCATACCTAATTCTTCATACGCATACGCTAACTCTTCTTGAGTAGCGGTTGCCCACTTGATTTTAAAATCACCTTTATAAGAAGTTCCAGATGATTTTTTTGCTTTATATGTTGCCATAATTGTATATATTTTTAAGTGTGATAAATCTACAATATTTCCACCACAATCACACATATTATAAAAAAGATATTAATAGGGAAATGTTATAAACTTTTTACGAACTAAGTCCAACCTATCTATCTTTAATTATTAAGCCCCTGTTGTTGCTGTTAACAATACAGTATCAACTGTAACAGTTCCTGCATACTCTCTTGGTAATTCAAATTGTCTTGCCATCAAAGTAACAGTTAGACCACTCTCATCAGAATAAGCAGCACCAGTACCACCTTCAAATCCACTTAAGTTTAAGAAAGTTTGACTTCTACTTGGCTTATCTTCATTAGCATATTTTTCAGAAACACCTAATACCCAATACTTACCATTAGTATCTTTAGCGATTCCCATCATACACTCATTAAGCATTTTTTGTAATTCAGTAAATTTTGCTACATCTATTTTTGGTAACATAAAAGATAATCCACACTCAAAAGCAGTTGAACCATTTTCTTTAGTTGCATTTATAGTTAATGCTGGAGTTTCATTTTTAAACTCATATACAAACCAAGCAGCATCGCCACCTGATTGAATATTATCAATGCTATGGTCAGAACCATAAGTAATTGCATCAGCAGTCGCCCAACTTCTAAGTAAGATTTGCTCTATACCACCAGTTGCTTGTAAATCCCCACAACCTATTGCTAAACCTGTATCTATTGCCATTTTTTTATTATTTTATTAATTATTTAAAAAGTAATTAAGAGAGTGCTTTTACACACTCTCTATTATTACATTATTGTTATGTTGTTACAACTCCCCATTGAACAAGAGAAGGGTACAAGAACTGTACTCCTAGTTTGAAGTAACCTCTGAAGAACATTTTCTCTTCTAAGTCATCATAGAAAACTTTGAAAGAACCTTCAGGGTCAGTTACATCAGAACCAATGATTAAGTTCTCAACTGCACAGTAACATACACCATTTTCAGTGTTACCTGTTGCTGCTGCACTTTGGTCAACAAAAATTGCTGGGTTAAGTGCTGCTAAGATAGTATCCCATTCGTAAACAGGTACTAATTCTACACCTCTGAATGAAACTGTTCTCATTCCTTCTTTAGTATTAACGATTGCTAAGTCAGCAGAAGAACCTTCAAGGTTTGCTAAGTAAGCGTTAAATACTTTAGGAGTTACAAACATTTTCTTGTCACCTGCTGGTACTTGTTGAAGTGCTGCTGGTGCGCCATCGTAACATTTTCTTAAAAGTCCTATTGCGTGTGCTGCAGTAACTGTTGCAGTTGTTGCTGCACCTGTTTGCTGAATTTGAGCAGCCAATACTGTTGCATCAGCACCCATTAATTTCATCCAACCATCAAAAGCATCATAATTTGCAGTTGCGCCATCACCACCCCATGCTAATCTTACTACATCAGAAGCGACACCTGTTACTGCTCTGTTTACGATTGCATCTGCTAATTGAGTTCCCTCAATATTCATTACATCTACACCATTTCTATACATTTCTTCAATGTAAGTTGATTCAAACTCATCAGTACATTGAGATAAAGCAACTCTACATCTACCTGCAGTTATTACTTTGTCATCTATATTGAACCCTCCACTTTCATTACCACTAGCACAAGTTGTGTAAGGTTGTACTATATTTTTAAGAGCAGCAGAAGTATAAACATTCATTTTATGTTTTACATTAGGAATAACTCTATAGTTACGCATAATATCATCACTTCTAAATACTGGCTCGTAAAATATCTCGTTTAGTTGCGCACCACCATAAGTTGCTGCGATACTATTAATTGCTACATTTGCCATTTTTTATTTATTTTTAGTTATTAAATTTATTTTTTAATTTATCTGCCATTGCATTGTAAAAACCTGCATTAGCATCTTCTTTTTTGTTCTCAACTACAACAGGGTCTGCTTCAGTTACAATCTCAGTACCTTTAGCATCTGCTTTGTTGATTTTAGCGTTTAACGCTTCAACTTCTTGTGTCAAAGTTTCGTTAGTTCCTTTTGAAGCAACTAATTCTTCTTCTAACAAAGAAATCTTGTTTGATAATTCAATGTTACTAGATTCAAACTCAGAAATTTTATTTTTTATCTCATCATTATCTCCTAGAT
>Ga0316203_1001180_pt1 | contig 20528 bp, 14 predicted proteins | sample 6monrhotite_MG_FD_204940 | JGI IMG/M metagenome (GOLD analysis project Ga0316203, IMG submission 204940) | Microbial mat bacterial communities from mineral coupon in-situ incubated in ocean water Damariscotta River, Maine, United States -... | ecosystem: Environmental > Aquatic > Marine >... | reverse complement strand
GTAATTTCTTTAATATTGACTCTTTACGCTCGCTCGAATAACGCGCCATTTTTTGCTCAAAACCGCCCCCTGATCTCTATTAATATGGGTTTTATAAAGGGTGACATCTATCCTGACACAGGGGGATGTTCTGGTATTTCATTGCGTTGCAACTAAAACTCCATGCGCCCGCCTAATTCGATGGTAGAGCTTGTAATCGTATCTTGCCCTGCAACTGTGGCATAGCTGATGTAAGCTGATTTTCCTCGTGGCAATGTTGCGGAGAGCGCGGTACCAAATTTGAAATAGTCTCGATCGGGGCTATCGGTTTGAATGCTAAATGATGAAGTTGGGTCTTCAACAAAGTTAGCCGTAATTAAACGCCCATCATCTTTGAATTCATGCTCCCATTCGGCATGCGCGCTAGGCACTAACACGCCCCAGTGTTGACTGTATGCCTGTGATATACGGGCGGCAATCGCTGTGGAAAGGGATTTTGTTTTCTGTGGGGCGATGGCGAGTGCGAGTCCACTGCCACCTGTTTCTCGGTAACCTTTGATCTTTGCATTAACGTAATCGACTCTTACATATGGGCTAACAAGCAATCTGCCGAAGCGAAAATCAATCGCGGCGGTGCTGCTTAAACCCAGTTGATTGCCGTCAGTGTTGCCAGCGGTCTGGGTATCAACACCAGAGTAGATAATGGTGCGACGAGCATTGAAATCATTTTTTCCAAGCGTGGCGATCCAGTCGATATAGGCATCTTCACGTAAATAGTAACTGCCGTAGAAAGAGGCGCTGTGTGCGGTTGAGTCGAGGTTACCACCATTGGCGCTGAAGTCTGAGTCAGTAGCTGCGTAGCCCAGTGCAGCACCGATGACCAGTTTGCTATTGAACCAGTAATCAAGGCCTGCCGTGATTCCCTGGGTTTCAAAATCAAAACCTGTTTCTCGACTCGTGGTATCTTTTTCACCAAAATTGATGCGGCCACTCATAAACAGGCCGAGGCGGCTATTTGTAATAAGTGAGCTAATACTGCTGCCAAAGTCACTATTATCTGCCAGTAAGCCGACGGGGAGTGTGTCGCTATTCATTGCAAGCATAAGCCCTTTCATTGCAAAACGGGTGTTTGTTGGGCCGTTACGTAATGTCGCTAAACGTGCACGTACATTGGTGAGCTGTGTGGTGGTGACCTCAACTGAACTTGACCCTTGCGCGGTAACCTCGTCTGGTGCTATCTGGCTTAATGCGTTGCTGAGTTGCGCGCCAGTCAATGAGGCGAGATGGGCGCACTGGTTTGTTATCGTTTCATTTGAGGTGTTGGAGCAGAGTTGATTAAGACTAATTGCTGTCGCGCGTTGTGTGTTATTAAGGCGGTCGTTGGTTAAATCTAATATTGGTGGTTCTGCAATGGTTGTAATGAAGCTCCTGAAAGTCGGGGTGCAGGCGGTTTGTGATACGCAAGTAAAATTAAAGGTAATTTTTGAGCCACCTGGTGGCGGTGTCCAGGTAAAGTTGGCGAGCCAGGGGGCACCTTGATTTATTGTATTTTCACACCGGTCAATATTACTGCAGTCAGGTGACGTGAATTGACTTGTGATGTCGGATTCATTGTGATCAGTAATGGTTACTCTGACGACTGGTGGTAATGAGAACGACGATGAAACGGTAAAAGAGTAAGTGACTAGTTGAACAGGCCAGACATCATTGCCTGGCGTTTGCGTGATGGCGCTAACTGACAGGTTAGCTAGGCCACTGGTGCAGAAAAGTGTGCCCAATAGACCGAATAGTAACGCATATCGCTGAGCCGCCCCCCTAGTTTTGCATATTCCTATTATTGTACTCATACTGTTAATTCTAATCCTGAGGTGTGGGTTTCGTCCATTAGTTTTAGAGGTTAGTTTTTTTATGGGCAAGAATTAGAGAGTAAAATGAGACTTACTTGAAGGGATAAAAAGTCTGGTTACATAGCGACGTTGATAATGTCGAGGTTAAAATTATGAATAAAAATGATAGAACAGTTATTGCTCCATCTCGACGATCAGCTGGAACGCAGCGTGCTGGAAAGGTAATTGATCATCTCCAAGATGGCGCAACGCGAATTATTTCGGCAATAGAGCCGCGCCGCCCTCGGCATAAAGCCCTTCAGCGCGGTAGCATTATCAAAAACCGTTTTCGTCTGGAGCGTGAAATAGGCCGTGGTGGTATGGGGGTAGTATATGCCGCGCGCGACCTGATTCAGGAAGAGGTGGGTGAAAAAGAATCTGAGGTCGCGATTAAGTTTTTGTCTGAAGAATTCAAATCACACCCCGATGCGTTGCGTATGTTACAGCAAGAGTGCAAAAAGGCGAAAGGCTTGGCACACCCCAATATTGGAACTGTTTATGATTTTGACAAGGATGGTCAGAACGTTTACATGACGATGGCATTGTTAACGGGTTGCTCGTTGGAGGTCTACTTAAGGGAACGAAATTTCCAGCCGGTTCCTTTTGATGAGGTGATGGTGATGCTGACTGATATTGTGGCTGGCCTTGATTATGCGCATCAGAGAAATATTATCCATTCTGATCTCAAACCAGCGAATATTTTTTTGACTGAAAATTCCGCGAAAATTCTTGATTTTGGTATTGCGCGCGCTGTGATGAATGCTGAACCTGGGGCTGTTGAGGGCATGCGGACAGCGGGGGAAGGGGGTGGCGCGGCGGTAAATAATGGTGATGACGAAATAGCATTGACGCTTACCTATGCCAGCCTTGAAATGATAGAGGGTATGGCTCCTGATATGCGCGATGATATTTATGGCTTGGCCTGTATTGTTTATGAGTTGCTGACAGGTAAGCACCCTTATGAACGGCATTCTGCGCAGGATGCATCGATGTTACAGTTAGTGCCTGAACGCATTGTTGAGCTGAAGGATTGGCAGTGGAATGCCTTATTAAAGGGATTGGCGCTTAAGCGCAAGGATCGTTGTGAAAGTGCGAGCGAGTTCTTGGCTTCATTACTACCGAAGCGGAAAGAACCCTGGAAGAAAGCTTCACTTATTTTGGCGCTAATAACAGCGCTTACTGCTGGCTATTTTGTTTTGGCGCCAGTCAATGGTGTCGAAACAAGTCTGTTTAATAATCCCGCAGAGGCACCCGTGATGACCCTTGCACAACAAAACAATGTTGAAGGTATGCTGGAAGTTGCTGAAGTTCATATGATGGTTGGAAGGTTGTTTTCACCGGTGGGTGGCAATGCGCTAGGAGAGTATCAAAAAGTACTGACTATGAACCCTAATAATCGTGATGCAATTTCAGGGTTGAATGTGTTACTCGCGACATTGGTGTTACAAGCCGAGAGTGCTATCGTGGAAGGTCACTATCAGCAGGCTTCTGAGATGATTGGTGTTGGGCTTGATATTCATAGTAAGCATGAAAAATTACTGGCATTAAAACAGCAAGTTAATTTAGTGAAAAATTAAGGATTCTCACGGTGTCTGAAGAGATAAAGAAAAATTCGTTGCTCATGAAACAGTATTTCCCTTCTGCATTTGCTCGTATTACTGCGATGTTGATGACAGCAATGCTGCTGGGCTGTGCAACAGCCCCAGAACATTCTGTGCCAATATCATCTGATGAGCGGCGCGGTGCCGCAGATAAACTGTTGCCAGTGGATTGCCTGTTACCGGCAGAGCTCAGGCAGCTAGGTTCCGGGATGAGCTATTTTTCACCGCGTCGCGCGATCAAAGCGACGGCTGCTGAGTGTGAAATCAGGGGCGGGGAATATGTTGCTTATCATCGTGCTAATTATCGAACAGCATTAATTGTATGGCTTGAGAAAGCAAAAAAAGGGGATGCCGAAGCGCAAACTTATGTGGGGGAGATTTATGAAAAAGGATTGGGGCTTGAACCCGACTTTAGGCTAGCACGTAACTGGTATCTAAAAGCGGCGGAACAGGGTTTTTCTCGTGCGCAAATCAATCTTGGTTACCTTTATGAGAAGGGACTCGGGGTTGATAGAAATCCAGTGGCGGCGCTTAACTGGTATCGAAAGGCGTCTGGTGTAGAAGAGGATGGGCTTGATTATGCTTCTTCGATTGAGGTTAAATCCGCTACTTTAGCCCAGGAAAAAACGGCAACGCTACGGGCTGATGTCAGTCGTCGTGAACGAGAAATCGAGTCATTAAATAGTTCGTTAGAGACTGCAAATAGTGCCCTAAAAGAGCAAGTTGGCGTGCTTGAAAGCACCGAAAAAGCGTTAGTCACTTTGCAGGCTGAAATGGAACTAGTTGACGACGGTACCCAGCTAGACGCGATTAAGCGTGAATTTTCGCTACAGCAGAGTAAGCTTGACGAGGTCAATCAGTTGTATCGAGTATTAAAAGTACAGGTTGATGAAGAGAAACGTAACGTTAACAGCCAAACTGCGAAAGTTGATGAGCAGAAACAGACGTTGCTAGCGCAGGCCGCTCCGTTGGCTGGCCCATCCATCGAGGTGTTTGATCCCTCTATCGTGGTGACGCGCAGTGGCGAGCCAACCGTAATGGTTCGTTCAGCCAGTAAAGCGCGAGTGATTAGTGGGCGCGTGACGGCCCCCGCAGGTTTAAAACTTGCGACCTTAAATGAACGGCCGCTTTCGATTGACAGTCTGGGGCAGTTCCATTCAGCTGTTCCGGTGAGTAACGAAAGGCAGCAGGTGATGATTAATGTGACTGATCGACTGGGTCAGAAAGCTGCCTTTTCTTTTACACTGGTTCCAGATCAACAGATATCCTCTTTTAAAGAGGACATTTCTCGATTTTCCCGCGTGGCAGATTCGGTTAACTTTGGTCGTTACTTTGCATTGGTGATTGGGAATAATGAGTACGCTAACTTTCCTAAGTTGAAGACGGCTGTCAGTGACTCCAAGCGAGTAGCAGAGTTGCTGGAAGATAAGTTTGGTTTTGATGTGCGCCTGATCAATAACGCGGACCGCTATACCACGTTATCGGCACTAAATGAGATCAAAGGAAAAATGTCCGAAGCAGACAATTTATTGGTTTATTATGCGGGGCATGGTGAGCGAGATGTACAAAGCCTACAGGGGTACTGGTTGCCGGTAGATGCGGAATTGGAAAATACTGCTAACTGGATTCCTAACTCAGCAATCTCGTCGTTGTTTAATACAATGAATGCACGGCATATTTTAGTGGTGGCGGATTCTTGTTATTCCGGTGCGATGACCAGTAGCTCGGTGGCGCGGCTTAATGCTGAGTTGGATGATAAACACTTGAAAAAGTGGCTTAAGGTAATGGCGAAAACCAGTTCACGCACGGTGTTGACCTCCGGTGGTATGAAGCCGGTGATGGATAGTGGTGGCGGGGATTATTCGGTCTTTGCAAAAGAGTTCATTGCTGAACTTAAAAATGCAAAGGGCGCTATCGATGCTTATAAAATCTATCTAAATATTTTTCCCCGGGTGAGGGTTAATGCCGCGCTGCATGACTTTGACCAGACGCCGACCTATGCCCCAATTAAATACGCAGGGCATGGTGGTGGTGAATTTATCTTTGTAAAAGATTGAGGAATAAATGAGGGTGAGCTATCTATTTTTGGGGAAAGATGGCTTTATAAGTTCCTAAAACTCATATTATTTTTCGGCGATGCTAAAAGAGAAAAGGGGTTAACATACGACCTTCTTGGTTACGCACAACGATACAAAGGATATCGATCCTATGTAGAATTAGGGCTAGATGAAGAGATCGCAATCCTATATGGCCAGAAGCACTATCCTGCTATGATCGGCAGCAAGCGTTTTAAGGCTCAAGTCTATGCTGATACGGCCAACAAGGCGATTGTTTCAAAGCTTAAGAAGCGTGAAACAGATAAACCGGACAGCAAGAAAATAGTCACAGCGGTGGCACATAGGTTGAAAGTGGATAAACTTGCGATTTATCACGGCGAGAGAAGGGGGTGGCAAGTTGCCCGATGGATGGTGATGCGACTCTGTCAAACAGTGGGTGGTATGTCGCTATCGCAGATCGCTGACGCGTCTCATATCAGTGGCATTAGTCATCAGCTATCATAGCTAAGGCAGTTGCTACAAACTGACCCGGAGACAGATACTGACTTTCAACTAATAATTCAGTACCTGACCACTTAGATTCCCTGGGTAGTAGGAAGGTGGTGTGGGAGGAGGGATGTTGTGAAGCATGCTCCATCCAGATTATACGTTTGAGGAAGAAAAATGATCGTAGTGTACGGAATTAAAGAAAACTTGAATCCAATAAAAGCAAAAATGTCTGATGTTATCCACGGCTGTATGCGATCAGTTCTAGGTATGCCGGAAGATAAGAGGGCGCATCGATTTATACCAATGAATAAGGAAGATTTCTACTATCCCGGCGGTCGATGCGATGCATATACAGTTATTGAAATCAACATGATGCAGGGGCGTGAAAAAGATACGCAAAAGGCATTAATCAAGGAGCTATTTAAGCAAATGGAAGCACAATTAGGAATAGCTCCGGTAGATGTAGAAGTAACCATTAAAGAGCAACCAGCACATTGCTGGGGGTTTCGAGGTATCACTGGCGATGAAGCAAAGCTTAGCTACAAAGTCAATGTATAATGAACAAGGTTAGGTCGTGAGAGTGACGAACCACGATCTAACCGTTTTCTGGACAAGCCCGTTGTGAAGTGTTTGCGTGGTATTGAAAATATCTTTTCGGGGGATAGAGATTTTTAGGTTGAAAATAGCGTTGGCTGATTTTGATAAAAATTCGATTATTGATGAGCTAAAAGACGTAGAATATGTGCCAAGAGAGGTCTAGTCATTGAGGTAACTGATCGGAAATGATCTTGTCATCTGGGCTTCTGCCGATTAACCACCTTATTGAATGAAAAACTGACCGCGTGAAAAAAATAATTACAAAAACCCCCATATTGTTAGTCGCTCTGTTTGTATCGTTTATGTTCGTAATCGATGCGACCAATATTGTTGACAGTTATCGCTTTCAATACCAGTTGAGTATTTCATTGGCGGTATTTTTCGCAGGCATGCTAGTCCTGCTCGTAAGTGGGTACTTGTTCAGAAAAGCCAATACCACCGTTAACCCGATGACTCCTGAAAAATCAACGCAGCTAGTGACAGCGGGGATTTATCGCTATTCTAGAAACCCGATGTATATTGGGTTTCTAGTATGGTTGTTGGCAGCGGCGCTGTTTATTGGCAATCTATTGAGCCTTCTACTACTGCCTCTGTTTATCCGGTTGGTTAATAAGCTTTATATCTACCCCGAAGAGCAGGCTTTAGAAAAACTGTTTGGTGATGAATTTAGTGTTTATAAAAGTGAGGTTGGGCGCTGGATATGAGTCGCTTAAAATACCGCTGAAGGCTGAGCGCTATGAAGATGGTTTGCAGATGTATTCAATCGATCGAATGGAATGGAGCATGTATCCAACTGAGGTTTCTAGGTTAAACGATGGTGGCTTCAATGGTGAGTGATAGTGCCGGTAGTTGATGTATTAAACGAAAGCGGGTATCGGCCTCTTTCATCCGAGAGACTGATACCCTTGTTTTATAGCCTGGGGATTCAACTATGCTGAGCGACTTCGTTTAAAGCGGCTGCGAAGAAAAATGGCAGCACAGACCATGTTGACCAATGCGGTATTGACCTCCGGCCAGCCGCGTGTTTTTAATCCGCAATCTGGGTTAATCCAGAGCCGTTCAACCGGGATGTGTAGCAGCGCCTTATTCATCAATGATGTAATACTTTCGACCGCCGGGACGTTTGGTGAGTGGATATCATAGACACCGGGGCCAATATCATTAGGGTATTCAAAATCTTCAAAGGCCTCCAGTAGCTCCATATCTGAGCGTGAGGTCTCAATGGTGATCACGTCGGCATCCATCGCTGCAATGGCGGGCATGATGTCATTGAATTCGGAGTAACACATATGGGTATGAATCTGTGTCTCGTCTTTTACACCCGCAGCCGTGATCTTAAAGGAATTTACCGCCCAGTCGAGATAGTGTTGCCATTCGTTTTTGCGCAACGGTAGCCCTTCGCGCAGGGCTGCCTCATCGATCTGAATGATGGTGATGCCAGCGGCTTCTAGATCGCACACTTCATCACGTAGTGCGAGTGCAATCTGCTGGCAAGTGGTAGCGCGTGGCTGGTCATCACGCACAAACGACCAGTTGAGGATGGTGACGGGGCCGGTCAACATCCCTTTCATCGGTTTCTCAGTCTTTGATTGTGCGTATCGACTCCATGCAACCGTCATCGGCTGTGCACGACTCACATCACCATAGATAATTGGCGGTTTGACGCAGCGTGAGCCGTAAGACTGTACCCAACCGTACTGGCTAAAGATAAAGCCTTCCAGTTGTTCACCAAAATATTCAACCATGTCATTTCGTTCCGGTTCACCATGTACTAACACATCGATGCCGATCTTTTCCTGTTTATTGATAACATCATCGATCTCTTTGCGCATCAATGTCTGGTATTCGGTCTCTGAGAGCTGTCCTGATCTGTATTGTTGCCTTGCCTGGCGAATCTCTTTTGTTTGCGGGAACGAGCCGATGGTAGTGGTCGGCAGCAGTGGCAGATTTAAGCGTGCCTGCTGTTTCTGAATTCTTGTTTCAAAGCTGTTTGTTCGTGATGCCATCGCGGTGGTTATTTCATTGCAACGCTGCTTCACCTCGGGCTTATGAATACGTGGTGAGGCCTTGCGTGAATCAATTGCAAGGCGTGAGTCACGTAGTGCTTGATGGCAGGCTTGATCAGGATTGTCGAGTGATTGTTTGAGGGTGTTTAGTTCATTTAACTTCTGTACGGCAAAGGCGAGCCAGCTACGCACATCACTATCGAACTGTTGTTCCTGATCAAGATCAACCGGCACATGCAATAGTGAGCACGAAGCGGCGAGCCAGAGTCGATCACCGAGGCGTTGTTGCAGTGGACGCAGTTGCTCAAGCAATGCATCAAGGTCACTGCGCCAGATATTGCGACCATCGATGATGCCGAGCGACAGTGTTTTGTAGACCGGCAGCCATGAGAGTACTGTGTCGATTTCATCTGCACCACGCACTGCATCGATATGCAGTGCATCGACTGGCAGTCCACATGCTAGTTTTAGATTTCCTTTCAATGGGCCAAAATAGACCGCAAGCATCGTCTTGAGCCCTTTGACTGGCAACCGGGTATAGACAGACTCAAAGGCTTGTTGCCACTCGGGTGGCAGGTCTAATGCGAGGATTGGCTCATCGATCTGCACCCACTCAACCCCTTGTGCCTTGAGGTGGTTGAGGATTTCACCATAGGCGGGTAGCAGATTTTCGATCAGCTCGAGTTTGTTAAAGTCACTGCCTTTTGCTTTGCCAAGCCAGAGATAGCTAAGTGGCCCGAGTAAGACTGGTTTTGTTTTATGGCCGAGTTGAATTGCTTCGCCTACCTCGTTAAATAATTTGTCGCTACTCAATTCAAACGTTTGTTGTGCAGTAAACTCAGGCACCTGGTAGTGGTAGTTGGTATCAAACCATTTGGTCATCTCACAGGCACTGGTCGGTTTACCGCTGGGCGCGTGCCCCCTTGCCATACGGAAGTAGGTGTCGAGTGAGATTTGGTCATCGGTATGTTTGAAGCGATCAGGTACAACACCCAGCAGGCAGGAGTGATCCAGTACCTGGTCGTACCATGAGAAGTCGCCGACTGGTAGCCACTCAATGCCAGCATCCGCCTGTTGTTGCCAATGACGCTGACGTAGTTCACGTCCAACCTTTAATAGTTCTGGCTGTTTAATCTCTTGTTTCCAGTATGCCTCTAGTGCTATTTTTAATTCGCGCTTTGCGCCAATTCTGGGAAAGCCGAGATTATGGGTGGTGGTCATGATTATCTCCTGTTGATTAATTTTTTTGTTGAATAGAGTTTGAATTGGAAAGCTAAGTGAGTAAACTTCATGTTTTTCATAACTAACATGAGGTTTGTTTGTATGTTGCTGGAGTTGCGACACCTGCGGAGCCTGCAGGCGATTTATGATGGTGGTAGTCTGGCGCGAGCGGCAGAGCAGTTGCATCTCACCCAGTCTGCGCTCTCACATCAAATCAAATCGCTGGAAAATTATTATCAGACACCTCTGTATCTGCGTAGTACCAAACCGCTCACACTAACGCCAGTTGGTCTGAAACTATTGGCGCTGGCGCAGCAGGTGTTACCAGAAGTGGCTGCCACAGATCGTCAGCTGAGAAGTTATGCGCAGGGTGAAAGTGGGCGACTCTATATCGCGATCGAATGTCACGCCTGTTTCGAATGGTTGATCCCGGTGTTGGATCGCTACCGTCAGGCATGGCCAGAGGTGGAGATCGATATTCGATTAGGGCTTAACTTTGAACCGATCGCTGCATTGCAAAAAGGGGAGGTGGATCTGGTGATCAGTTCCGATCCGCAGGCATGTAACGACCTAAGCTTTGAGCCTCTGTTTGATTATGAGGGCCTGCTTGCGCTGGCGCATGATCATCCATTGACCGCCAAGGCGTATATTGTGCCAGCCGATCTGGCTGACCAAACCCTGGTGACCTATCCGGTTGAGCGTAAGCGACTGGATGTCTTTTCTCGCTTTTTACAACCAGCAGGGGTTGAGCCTGCCAATGTGCGACAGGCCGAACTGACAGCAATTATTCTATTGTTGGTGACAACATTAAAAGGCGTCGCGGTGCTACCGGACTGGGTGTTGAAAGAGTCGATGAGCCATAATCGTTTTACCACGCGCCCTTTAGGCAAGTCGGGCATGCGCGGTACCTTGCATGCGGCTGTGAGGCGGAGTGAATGTAACGCAGCTTATATTCAGGGTTTTATCGCGCTGGGTAAAAGGGCAATGGATGATTTTATTTTTCAGCATGCTGAATAGTGACTAAAATTATATGATTTATTGGGCTTGAGTTTTTCTGAGTTATCCTCTATCTTGTAATTCGATTCCGGCGAAATCACTAGATATTGTGATTTTTATAACAGGGAACCCGGTGTGAATCCGGGACTGTCGCGCAGCGGTATTGGGGAACGAACGCTACATGAGCTCTGCTCAGGCACCGTCCGAAAGGGTGGTAAGCCGTAGCCTAGACCAGCCAGAGAATGCAGTGAATTGATTGCGTTTCTGGCCTCGCCCCTAAGTCCGAATACCTGCCGGAATGGTAACTCGACGCATTTTTATGCACGGGTTTTAACCGGGCCTCGCGTTAAGGTCACAGGTTGAACGCAACTGTGGCCGCCTTCCGCCTTCACTTTGCCTTCTCTCCTGTTTGCTCTACGCCTGGTCCGATCATTCGACATTGATGAGGACGATCATGCAGACTAACGCGCCATTAGCTGTTACTACTGAAACTAACGACTATTCTCAGCAGCAGGTGATTCGCCGTAATGGCAAACTGACCCGTTTTGATCCATCCAAGATTCAAGTCGCGGTCACCAAGGCCTTTTTAGCTATAGAGGGCGGGCATGCAAGCGACTCGCACCGTGTGCGTGATATCGCCGAGCAACTGACTGCGCAGGTGATCGATGCGCTGTTTCGTCGTTTGACAGGTGGCGTTATGATCCATATTGAAGACATTCAGGATCAGGTTGAGCTGGCATTGATGCGTAACGGTCATCATAAAATTGCACGTGCCTATGTGCTTTACCGTGAAGCGCATAATCAACAACGAAAAACTGAAACCGAAGCGGCTGTTGCTGATGATGGCGATGAGTCGGGCATTCATATCGCGATGACCGATGGGACTCGGCAGTTATTACGGGCATCGGTATTAAAGGCCATTGTTAATGAGGCGTGCGTCGGGCTTGATGATGTTGATGAGGCGCTTATTTTGAAAGAGGCGCTGCGTAATATCTATGATGGCATTGCAGAAAAAGATATCGCCACCGTGTTGGTGATGAGCGCGCGTACTCTGATTGAAAATGAACCTAACTATGCCCAGGTTGCGGCGCGCCTGTTGCTGGATAGCCTACGCCAGGAGGTGTTATTTTTTCTTGGCACTGGCCCGCAACTGCACATCAACCAGGCGGGAATGGCGCAGCTGTATCCTGATTACTTTGGCGACTATATTCGTAAGGCGGCGGAGATTGAACTGCTTGATAGAGAGCTGACACGGTTTGATCTGGTAAGACTGGGGCAGGCGATTAAGCCTGAACGTGATCTGCAATTTACTTATTTAGGTCTGCAAACGCTCTATGATCGCTACTTTATCCATAGTGATCACCATCGTCTTGAACTGCCGCAGGCCTTTTTTATGCGGGTGGCGATGGGGCTGGCGATCAATGAGATAGACCGTGAAGCACGTACGATCGAGTTTTATGAGCTGCTGTCATCATTCGATTTTATGAGTTCAACCCCGACATTGTTTAACTCCGGTACGTTACGCCCACAGCTCTCATCCTGTTACCTCTCAACGGTACCGGATGAGCTGGAAGGGATCTATGACGCGATTAAAGACAACGCATTGCTATCAAAGTTTGCTGGCGGGTTGGGGAATGACTGGACACCGGTACGTGGTCTTGGCGCTAAAATCAGAGGGACTAATGGAGAATCGCAGGGGGTGGTGCCCTTTCTGAAAGTAGCCAATGATACAGCCGTTGCGGTCAATCAGGGCGGAAAACGCAAAGGTGCTGTCTGTGCCTATCTTGAGACCTGGCACATCGATATCGAAGAGTTTCTGGAGCTGCGCAAAAATACCGGTGATGAACGGCGTCGTACCCATGACATGAATAGCGCCAACTGGGTGCCGGATCTTTTTATGGAGCGTGTTGCGGATGAGAAAGAGTGGACGCTCTTTTCACCTGATGAAACCCCTGAGCTGCATGAGCTAACCGGGAAGGCCTTTCGTGAAAAATATGAGGCGTATGAGGCGGCCGCTGACCGTGGTGAGCTTAATCTATTTAAACGCCTTTCTGCGGTGACATTATGGCGCAAGATGTTAGGGCAGTTATTTGAAACGGGGCACCCGTGGATTGTCTTTAAAGACCCGTGCAATATTCGTTACACCAATCAACACGCAGGTGTGGTGCATAGCTCTAATCTTTGCACTGAAATCACCTTGCATACCTCGGAAAAAGAGATTGCGGTGTGTAACCTGGGTTCAGTCAATCTGGCTGCGCATGTTTCAGAGAATGGTATCGATACCGAACGGCTTGAGCGTACCATCAACACTGCGATGCGCATGCTGGATAACGTCATCGAATATAACTATTACGCGCTACCGCAGGCGCGCAATTCAAACCTGCGACATCGTCCGGTAGGGCTGGGGCTCATGGGCTTTCAGGAGGCGCTCTATAAACTGAATCTGCCTTATGCATCGGCGGAGGCGGTTGAGTTTGCCGACAGCTCGATGGAGCTGATCTCGTATCATGCGATTCTTGCCTCGACCAACCTGGCAGAAGAGCGTGGTCGCTATGCCAGTTTTGAAGGCTCACTGTGGAGTCAGGGCATTCTGCCTTATGACTCATTGCAAAACCTCAAACAGGCACGAGGTCGTTTTATTGATGTAGATGAAACATCAGCGATCGACTGGAACAGCCTGCGTGAAAGGGTTAAACAGGTGGGGATGCGTAATTCAAATTGTATGGCGATTGCACCGACCGCGACCATCTCTAATATCTGCGGTGTATCACAGTCGATTGAACCGATCTATCAAAACCTGTTTGTAAAATCAAATCTCTCCGGAGAATTTACCGTGGTGAATACCCACCTGGTGAGCGACCTTAAAGCCCATGGTCTATGGGATGAAGTGATGGTTAACGACCTGAAATATTTTGATGGTTCGGTACAGCCAATCGAACGTATCCCGGCGCAGCTGAAACAGAAATACGCTACCGCCTTTGAGATCGATTCACGCTGGCTGATTGAAGCGGCGAGTCGTCGTCAAAAATGGCTTGACCAGGCGCAGTCACTAAACCTTTACCTCTCTGAGCCAGACGGTAAGGCGCTCGATAGTCTCTATAAACTCGCCTGGGTGCGAGGTCTAAAGACAACCTATTACCTGCGTACATTAGGTGCAACTCATGTCGAGAAGAGTACTGCACATGCGGTGAACAGTGCTGCGCCAAAACTGTGTTCGATTGATGACCCTGACTGCGAAGCGTGTCAATAAAAAGGAGTGAGTGATGTTGAACTGGGATGATCCATTAAACACGGCAAGTGTGGCCAGGATATCTGAAGATGCAGTCGTTGATCCATCGGTGCAGCGCATCATTGATGAGTCAGAACTCAATGAGTTACGTAATCTTGCACCTGTGCGGGCTGAAGACAAACGTGTCGTGAATGGTCAGGGTGATATCAATCAGCTGGCACCATTTAAATATCCGTGGGCATGGAAATATTTTCTGAATGCGAATAAAAATCACTGGACACCGCTTGATATCAACATGACAAAAGACGTGCAGGATTATCATTACAAGCTGAATGATAATGAGCGTCATGTCTATGAAAATGTACTGGCGTACCTGACGACCTCAGATATTCTGGCGATGCGTAATGTCGGCCTTGCAGTAATGGAGAAGATGAGTGCGCCGGAGCTGCAGATCTATCAGGCACGTCAGGTCTATGAAGAGGCGCTGCACACCTGGACCTATCAACACTGTATTGAGACCATTGGTATTGATCAGAGTGAGATCTATAACCGTTATCGCGTGGTGCCTGAGATCTATTCTAAAATCAGAATCGCGAATCGACGCCTCAATTCGGTGTTGCGCCCCGATATTGATTTGACTAATCGCGAAGACCTGCATGATTTTTTGATGTCGTATATCTTCTTTGCGGCCGTGTTTGAAGGGTGCTGGTTTTTTAATGGTTTTAGCCCAATCTTTGCACTGCAACGCCGTGGGCTGATGAAGGGTACTGCTGAACAGTTGCAATATATTATGCGTGACGAGGTGATGCATTGCGGTTTTGGTATCCGCACGGTGAAACAGCTGATGCTTGAAGAGAACATCAAGCCTGATCCGACAGTCTTACGAGAGATGTGGGATGAGGCTGAAGCGGCCGAAACTACCTACGCGAGTTATATTCTGCGTGAACCGATGCTGGGTTATGACGCAGATCAGCATATTGAGCAGTTTCGTTTTATCGCCAATCGTCGTGCACGACAGCTCGATTTTGAAGCGCCTTTTCCGGGTGCTGAGTGTGCCTTGCCGTGGCTTGATGAACAGTCAAATATTCGCAAAGAGAAAAATTTCTTTGAGACACGGGTGACGGAGTATCAGACCGGCGGAGGACTGAACTGGTAAGGAACGTGCACGGAATAACTTACTGTTTTGGCGCTCTGATTTAGTTTGTATTTGTTCGTTCTGATTGAGCAAAAGCGGAGGAATAGTCGTTCTATTTCGAGTTTTTGTGATTGAAGAGCGGGCAAAGACGGGCTGAAGCAGAGATGCGAAAACGGTAAGTTATTCCGTGCACGTTCCTAAGCATCTGCGTACGTCGGCGTGGCATTCTGATCGGCAGAGGCTAATTAGCGTATAATCACCCAATTCTGTACTTCTTTGGTCTGTTACCTGGGCCGCTATTGAGTGGTTTGCCGATGAGTTTTTTTGAGCTGGGTCTATCCGATTGTCTGTTACGAGCCGTTGAAGGTGAGGGCTACAAAATCCCGACGCCGGTGCAGGAGAAGGCAATCCCTGCGATATTGTCGCGTCGTGATGTAATGGCGGCCGCGCAGACCGGCACCGGCAAGACGGCTGCCTTTACACTGCCGTTACTGCAAAACCTTGCAGCGGGGGAACACGCCAAGTCTAATATAGTGCGTGCGCTGATATTGACCCCAACGCGTGAGTTGGCGGCGCAGGTAGGCGAAAGTGTTGCCTCCTATGGCAAACACCTCTCGTTACGTTCGACGGTTGTTTATGGTGGGGTGAAGATCAACCCGCAGATGAAAAAGCTGCGCGGTGGGGTCGATGTACTAGTTGCGACGCCAGGTCGTCTGCTGGATCTCTGTCATCAGCGTGCGATACGTCTATCGTCGCTGGAAGTGCTGGTGCTGGATGAGGCGGATCGCATGCTTGACCTGGGTTTCATTGATGATATTACCAAAATCATGTCGTTGATGCCGAAGCGTCGCCAGAACCTGTTGTTCTCCGCAACCTTCTCGCATGACATCAGACGTCTCTCTGGTGGTATTCTACATGACCCGATTCAGATTGAGGCGAGCCCGCGTAACGCGGCAGCGAAGAGTGTTAAACAGTCTGCCTTTGAAGTAGATAAAGCTAAAAAATCTGCGCTATTGAGCCACCTGATTCGCCGCGGTGGTTGGGAGCAGGCGTTGGTTTTTACGCTTACTAAAAAAGGTGCTGACCGCTTGACCAGACAGCTTGAGGACGATGGCATTACCGCGCTTGCGATTCATGGCGATAAAAGTCAGGGGGTGCGGACACGTGTGCTTGCCAAGTTTAAGGCGGGTGAGGTGCGTATTCTGGTAGCCACAGATGTGGCGGCGCGTGGCCTTGATATAGAGCAACTGCCGTATGTGGTCAACTTTGATCTGCCTAAAGTCGCTACCGACTATGTACACCGTATTGGCCGAACAGGGCGTGCGGGCCTGCAAGGTGAGGCGATCTCGCTGGTGACGGCCGATGATGTCAAACAGCTGGCTATGATCGAGACGGTGATCCAGCAGCGCATCACCCGCGAGCAGGAGGTAGGCTTTGTACCGAAGCAGGCAGTTGTAATTACCGAGCCTCGCGCTGGAGGCCCGAAGAAGCCTAAAAAACCGAAAGATTATTCGGCGGCTAAATCAGGTACTGGACGAGGAAAACCTGGTAAGAAAAAGGCTGTTGGTGGTCGTGGTGGTAAGCCTTCGTCTAAACCTGCTGCGGGAAGAGGGCGTGGTGCTAAGACGCGCAAGCCAGCAGGACGAGGGCGGTAATCAAGCGGCGGATTAGCTACAAAAAGCCCGCCAGAAATTTTTTAAAACGATTCATGGACAGACACTAAAAACCGGTTACCAGCCGCCTCCTTCAGACTCATTTATGGATTGGAATATACTCAGACTCTAGCCGTTTCGCGAAAAAATCCGCAAGAACTGCACAGCATCACTGTCAAATACTCACTACTCTCTTTTATACACATGGTCTTTATGACGATTGACCTAATAAGAAAAGAAGGTGTATGAGATGAATAACCTAAGTCCCCAGCCGTTTAAATTCGGCGCAATTGCTTTAGCAGTCACACTGGCCCTTGCTGGTTGTGGCGACAATGATTCAAGCGCTAAAAATCATTTGATCGTTTTTGAAAATGTGACGGTTATTCCGATGACGGATGATACTGCACTTGAGAATCAAACCGTGATTGTACGTGATGGTGAAATCTACGATATTGGCTCGAGTGATGTACTTGAAGCCCCTGACGGGGCCACTGTCATCGATGGTCGTGGTCGCTATCTGATGCCTGGCTTAGCTGATATGCATATACATCCGCTGTGCGGCCCTCAAGGTTGTTATTACGGGCAAAAAGAGGCGGAAATTTATTTGGCCCATGGGGTCACAACGGTGCTCAGCATGCAAGACACCTCGGGGACAGAGCAAAATCTTGTTAAGAGCGAACTGGCAGACCCAATCAAAGACGGCACGCTCTTCGGGCCCACCATCTATACGGCAAGTTTTGCGGGTGGTGCGGATGATATTGGCGGCAATGTTCACGCCACCCAAGTGGTGACAACCGAGCAACAGGGGCGTAATCATGTGATTAACAGTAAGGCACAAGGTTATGACTTCATAAAAGTCTATGATGGGCTTACGCATCTTGGTTTTCAGGGGATCAAGGCACAAGCGGAGGAGGAAGGCATGGCTATCATTGGTCATTTCCCTCAAACAGATATTGTTGAGGCATTAAGGGACGGGCTCAACATGGTGGCTCATGCCAGTGCTTACGGGCTCTTTAATATTAATTCTGGCCTTGGTTTGCCGCCCATTAGCGAGGCGATCGCAGCAACCGTGGAAAATCATGTGTATGTGAATACCACCTTAACACTGAACAAAAAGTCGGTGGATCTCGCATGTGCCAATGAAGAAGCCTTGAATAGCCTTAAGCAACAGCCCCATGTGAAGAGGTACGCGAACTCAATTGAGCTGGCTTTGTGGTCTGTGTACCTGCAACCCATTACGAACTTTTTAGGTGAGAACTGTTCTGAACAAGCGATGGCCAATATCTATCAAGGTGTCCTCGGTTACACGAATGACCTACGAAATGCAGGTGTAAAACTTGTGCTTGGCACGGATTCGCCGTTGGTGTGGGGAGTGCCGGGGTATTCCGCTCATGAAGAACTTCAAACCCTCTCGGAGCTGCCGACGATAACGCCGTATGAGGTTCTGACAATTGCGACCCGCAATGCGGGTGACTTTGTCGCCGATTGGGTGCCCAACAGTCAGCCATTTGGCACGATAGAAATAGGCAAGCGGGCCGATCTATTACTTGTTGAGGAAAACCCGTTGATCGACGTTAGCCACGTACAAGACCAAGTGGGTGTTATGGCAAGAGGGCGTTGGTATACGGCAGAAGAACTTGCGACGCGATTGGATAACATTGCAAACGAATATGCCCAGACCCCTTAGTGATTCATGTTTACCTGGGCTGATGGATGGCCCAGGTTTTTTCAGATTTAGGACTTTAAACAGCATGACAAAGTTTAAAACTAAAAAAAATTATTCAAAAGCCATCAACCAGGTCGCCCAGTATGTTGACCAAAACTATGAACAAAAGCTGACGCTCGCTTCAATGGCAATGGTTGCCAATATTTCTGAGTTTCATTTTTCACGCATTATGCAAACGTGTACAGGAGAAACACCAAGTAAATTTTTAAAACGCCATCGTTTATATCAAGCATATAAACAACTAAAATCAGATAGCCAAGCAGATATATTGAATATCGCACTCAATGTTGGTTACGAAAACCACGCTTCTTTTTCTCGTGCATTTCGTAAATATTTTGGGATGAGCCCTAAAGATGTCTCCCAAAAAAAACACGCCCTAATAAAACCCTTTATAATGAGTACATCATCAGATCATAAAATAATTGTCACGCCTGATATTGTTCATCTTGGGGGTTTCACTTGCTATGGATCTGAGGTATCTGGATATGCTGATCGAAGCTATGTTGAGGCTGCTGGCCCTGTATTCAAGAAACTTATATCCTTATTGTTTGAAAATAACATATCGCTCATCGGTAAACGGATTGGGGGTATTCCGTTAGACAATGTACGGGAAATAGAGCACGATCAATGTTGTTTTGCTGCGGTTATTAAAAGTGTTGATGATCTATCCCATCTCAATTTGCACACATATACCTTTGAATCGGGGGCGTGGGCGATATTTAATCACATTGGGCCGTATTCAACATTGTGGCAAACATGGAATAGAGCTTATCTCAACTGGATTATTGGCTTGGGGGTACCCTTGCGAGATGCACCTGCTTTTGAGATATATGAGCATAGCCCCGATACCGCCGAGGATGAGCGCTTGACGCAAATCTATATCCCAATCGCGACGATAAACGAAGATTAACAGGATGCTGGGGACGACGAAATACACACGCAGACAAAGAGATGGTCGGCTTTCATTTCGGACAAAATTTTCACAAGGTATCGGTTCTGTTCCCGAAGGCATTAAGAACTGGGCGTTTAACACCTTTGCATTGTTGTATTACAACCAAGTGTTGGGGGTAGAGGCCTATTGGGTATCGGTCGCGCTCATGGCCGCGCTTTTTTTTGATGCGATTACGGATCCAATCGTCGGCGCTTATTCTGATCGTTTACAAACCCGCTGGGGACGACGCCATCCCTTGATGCTAATTGCGGCGATTCCACTCGGTCTGTCGCTGTATGCGGTGTTTAATCCCGCAAATGATTTAACCAACCTGCAACTGTTTCTGTGGTTACTTGTGTTTACCATACTCACGCGCGGCTTTATGACCTTGTACTTTGTGCCGTGGGTCGCCGTTGGCTTAGAGCTATCTGACGATTATCATGAGCGCACGACCATTATGGCTTATCGTTACGCGATAGGTTGGTTCGTGGGGGTATCGGCATCACTGTATATATTCAACTTCATTATGGTTGATCAGGAAGTAGGCGGGGAGATCCTTGTTGGCCAACTGAATCCCGCATCATATCCCGTGTTTGCTTTATTGTGCGCGGGGTTGATGATTGCCGGTGCACTTGCCTGTACATTTTTGACATGGCGTGAGATTCCATACTTGCGACAACCGAGACAAGATACGCCAAAATTTAGTGCCAAACAAACCTATCTCGATATTAAAATGGCCCTGGAAAACAGCCAACTGCGCTTGAAGTTTGTATGTGTATTAATGGCATCGACTGTTGGGGGTGCGATGACCAATTTAATGATATACATGAGTACCTTTTTTTGGGAACTGACAAGCGCTGATATGGCATGGATGGTCTTGACTGCAATCGGTGCATTGTTGGTCTTTCCTGTGGGTTCTTCGTAGATTAGTGTGAAATATCCGTTAAAATTGAGATTTTCAGTAGCCAACCTAACCTTGGATTAATAATCATGGAACTAGAAGAGCACTACGGCCAGCTGCTG
>Ga0316203_1001177_pt1 | contig 20616 bp, 16 predicted proteins | sample 6monrhotite_MG_FD_204940 | JGI IMG/M metagenome (GOLD analysis project Ga0316203, IMG submission 204940) | Microbial mat bacterial communities from mineral coupon in-situ incubated in ocean water Damariscotta River, Maine, United States -... | ecosystem: Environmental > Aquatic > Marine >... | reverse complement strand
CCGGCCACCAATTTGTTTAATGGCATTACCCAGGCATTGATCGATCGCAACCCGGTAGAAGCGCGGCGTTTGTTGGAGCAACTTTACGACACTGCACCCGACCATGCGCGTTTGGGTGAACTGGAACGTCTGGTGGAAGCTGCGGAAGGTCTCGACACCCCCGTTAACGATGCCACCGATGAAATGCAAAGGTTACAACACACATTGATTCCTCTGGCGGAAAGCCTGATGGGAAAAAACAGCCGCAACCTGCTGATTCCGCTATGGCGGCGTTTGTCTAGCGCCCTGCAAAACCAGACTTATCAAGCCGCTACGCCCATGCTGCATCTCAGCTACACGGCAAGTCAATCAATGGACTGGGAAGCTGTTCATCATGCGGTGGAAGGGGAATCTCATTGGCGTAGCGACCCTGTGTTGTTGCTGCGTCACGCTCAGGCCTGCGAGTATCTACACCAGAAACCCGCAGCTCTGCTAAGCTGGTTCAAACTATGCTGGCAGTTCCCGGAACAATGTGACGCCCTCGAATCCAGTAACGATCATGAGCTGCGCCAACAATGGATAGCCTTCCTGGAACTGGATCCGGAACTACCGGGGCAGTCTTTCCCTGCTTGGCTGCTGTTAACAAAACCGAGCCTAGTCAGGCAACTGCCGGAACCCGACTCAATACCCGAAATAAAGTGCCCTGTTAGCTATGCCACCCTGTACCAACTACAGCATGAACGTATGCAATCTCAAGCAGAACATGGGAGCGATAACGCCATAACCTTGCGTGCCCAACTCAAGCAGCAAGACTCTGAGCTGTTTCAGCATTTTTTGAATAACATTTAATCATTGTGGAGCTGATTCCCCGCAGCTCGTTACGAATATTGTCATTCCGTATTATGGGCTCTCCCCATTCTACAACAACAATTCACTAAAAATGTACCTGATTACGTATGAAACTCAACCATGCCATAACATTCGGAGTGAGTACTAAATTGGAGGCAATGCCATATGTACTCAACAACTTTACTAGCACTTTGAAACAACAAGTCTTATTCGCACCCAGGTTCAGATAATTTTTTCATCTTAATAACCGCAATACTCGACATAAATACGAGAATACACATCAAATAAGTACGCACAAACATATTTCGAGCAAGCCAGCCTTCGGTTAACCCAAATACTGCAAACGCGATAATCGTAGTCATACCCGATAACGAGTAGAACTTAAGCCAAGGATCACTTTCTTTTATCCAATGCGAATAGAACATTCGAAATGGAATTATTTGCATCAATATCAACAAACCAAGAAAACCCACTAACCCGGCTGTAGCAAGCACATCAAAATAGATACTATGCGCATGCCCAAGTTCCATACCCTCGTGGGATCTCCCATCCTTCTTAAATAAATGCGACCTTTCGTTTTTAAAATCCCCTATTCCTGTTCCAAATAGTGGGTGAGCTTTCCATATTGTTATGCTATCTCGCCACATTTCCAATCGGTACCCCACAGAATTCATTTTTGTGGGGTCCTGAGAAGAAACTTGATACTCAGTTATTGCTATATCTACTCTATTCATTACACGATCAAGGCTCAAAAACCCCAAAATCAACAGAGGTCCCATTATTACAATCGATATTAACGGGATAGCTCCCAAACTTTTCCGTTTAATCCACAGAAACCATACTGCCGCAACAGGTAACAATATCCATGCCCCTCTGGAACCAGACAACACACTTGCTGATAGCGCCATGCCAATCGCCACCCCACCAAACAAATGATATCGCCAATTTGGGGACACAGTGAGAAGCGCACAGACCACAATTACGACGGCCAGCATAGAGATATCACCCAGTATCAAAGAGTTGTATGCTCCAACTGCCCTACCCCAACCCAAAACAGAGGTCTGATAAAAGGCTTGCCCAAACATAACCACGGCCGCAACCAATAAACCGAAAAGAAATACCTTCCCTGTTTCTACTCGATATTTCTTAAGCAACAAATACATAGGAATAAGCAACGGAAAGTGAATATACCTTTCCACCTTTTTCATTCCACTGACTATCTCTTGAGTATTCACTAACGAAAAACTAACAAGTATAAAAAAGACCGAAAACCCGATTAGCACCCTTTTTTCCCAAGGGTCCAATGACCGCCACGCTGACCACCCAAGCGCTAACCCAAAAAGAAAAAGTAGGACATACAACGTTCCCCCACCATGGCGGACCGTTGCTATTAAGATGGGAAATAGAAATACAGCAATGTGGATTGGTGAGTATTTCTCAAGAATCATAGTGAATTGGACTCGCCGCTATATAATGATGCATTCTGGTAGGGAAATTACTTTCTTGAAAAGATAGATCAACAACCACCCCTTTGTCTCAATGAAATTGTTTATCTTCACTGGATACATTTTTTTGAACATCTAAGTCATGGACCAGTCTTTCATCTGCTTCATTAATCAAGCAATATTGATTCCAGACCGGATCAACAATATCCTTCTCTGCAACATAACCATGAACGACTTCCTCTAACAACAACTTTATTTTCTTCGTCTCAAAGTTATTTCTCGCAGCCTCAAACTCGCCCTTATAATGCAACATTTTCTTCCATGGAAGTTTTTCTTCTGCCGCGCGCATTATCTTCGGGTGCTCAGTCCCCGTCACATTATCCCCTATGAGCAGTTCTTCATACAATTTTTCGCCCGGCCTGAGGCCCGTATACTTTATTTCAATATCCCCTTCAGGATTATCATCATCACAGACCTCAAGGCCACTCAAATGAATCATGCTACGGGCAAGGTCATCAATTTTAATGGGATCACCCATCTCCAACACAAAGACATCGCCATCCTCACCAAGAGCACCTGCCTGCAACACCAATTGAGCCGCCTCGGGTATGGTCATAAAATAGCGAGTAACTTCCGGGTGAGTAACCGTCACTGGCCCACCATTTTTAATTTGATCCCGAAACAGAGGAATTACAGAGCCCGATGAATCTAACACATTTCCAAAGCGCACCATGGTAAAACGCGTTGTATCACTTTCTTCAGCCATTCCCTGCAACACCAACTCCGCCAAACGCTTGGTTGCGCCCATGATATTGGTGGGGCGTACCGCCTTGTCGGTTGAAATCAAAACAAACGTCTCAACGCCAGCAGCCTTAGCGGCCTCCGCAGTACGCCAGGTACCAAATACATTATTCTGCAAACCTTCGATTGGATTTTGTTCGACCAATGGCACATGTTTGTAGGCCGCCGCATGATAAACAGTGTGAATAGCGAAGCTCCTTAATACCATTTCCACTCGCCGAGCATGAGTCACCGAACCCAACACGGCAATAATTTCCACGTTAGTATCATATGCCTCAAGTTCTTTCTCTAATTTATATAAAGCAAATTCAGACTGTTCAAATAACACCAATTTAGACGGAGCATATTCCACTATTTGACGACAAAGTTCTGAACCGATTGAACCACCTGCACCTGTAACCATTACATTTTTGCCGCGTATACACCGCTCAATAAACCCAGGGATTAGGAGCACAGGATCTCGTCCTAATACATCGCCTGTATCCACTTCTCTGATATCCGAAAATTTCGCCTTTCCCGAAACCAAATCAGCAATACCTGGAAGTGTACGGACATGTACCGGATGCACTTCCAATCTTTCCAAGATTTTATGCCTTCGACGATGAGAGAGAGCTGGCATCGCCAGCAAAACTTGCGTCACGCCTGCGTTATCGACTAACTCTGGAAGCTTATCGGATGAGTAGACTTTAATCCCATGAATTTCAATACCATGTTTCTCTGGATTATCGTCAAGAAATGCGACAGGTTCGTACTCCCAGCCAGACTGCATAGCATTCGCCAATTCTGCTCCCGCAGAACCCGCACCATAAACAGCCACTGACTGTTTGTTTTTTCTTTTCCTCGTATAGGAGTGAATACAACTTCTAAGAAAAAGCCGGCTACCAGCAATAAACAATAAACTGATAAGCCAAAAACTAAAAAATACAGATCTCGGCACACCATGAGTCTGAGACATAACCAAGAGAGCCAGCAATACCAAAGTTGTAATAGTGACCGCTTTTACAATTGTAATTAAGGCCTTACTGCCCACATAACGCAAAACGGCACGATACAACCCCATTCGAACAAATATCGGTACAGCTACAAGGGGTGCAGCAATAAATAACCACCATGCATTCTCTATATTCTTCGGCCATAGTTCACCAAGCCTCAATGCATAACCAGCCCATAATGCGGCTGGAAGGGCGATAATGTCTACGGCGACAAGCAACGCTTTTTTTATATTGCGTGAAGATTCACTTAATTTTTTGTACATATTTTCACTGCTGTCTCGTTAACAAATACTTGACATGTTGTAATAAATTATTTTGCCTGATTTATAGTGTGATTGGAGAAATTGAGACATGAATTCTCAATAACCTCCCCCATCGTTCCGGTGAAGGTAGGAATCCAGTGTTTTCAACGACATTTCTGGATGCTGGCCTGCGCCAGCATGACCGATATAAAGTTAACGGAACAGCAGTGACATATTTCATTTTTCATCCTAATGAGATAAGGCCCACCCATCATTAGCTAGCCTCTTCCAGTCGTCCTACCCAAACCATAATTGCTATATACAAACTGCCCCACACTACCAGAAAAATCCATAGATTTACTTCAGTTGTCTGTCTTACGACTATCGCCGTTACACCACAACAAAACATTAACACATACTCAAAAAAAACCGTACGTCTATGACTCCAGCCCGCCAGAACAAGCCGTTGGTAGTAGTGGCTACGATGTGCCTGCCAGATTTTTTCGCCGCGAAGCAGTCTGCGGAGTATCGTCACTGTGGCATCAACTATAAACGGTGAAAAAATTAACGCAGGAACCCATAACGGAAATAGACCATCACGAATACCCCAAAGAGAGAAAGCAGCAACTAACAAACCCAAGGGAATCGAGCCAATATCCCCCATGAATATCCGAGCGGGTGGAAAATTCAACACTAAAAAGCCAGCGGCTGCTAAGGCCACGATCCAAGAATAGAGCGCATAGGTTTGTGCACCACCCAACCAACCAGCAATCCCCAAGAACCCAAATCCAAAAAGTGTCATCCCTGCTGAAAAGCCATCCATCCCATCCATGAAATTATAAAGGTTGAGCATCCAAACAATAGCAAACCATGTCAACAAAACTCCAACCGCACCCCACGGTAGAACCAGCCCTCCGATTATCAATAAAGCTGCCGCAACACCGTGAACGGCAAAACGCGGCAATGCTGATAAAGTTATCAAGTCATCCAGGAAGGAGATCAACGCTACAAGAATGCTGGCTGCAATGATCCAGGACAGGATATCCGGCCTATAGCCCAGATAATATAAAATGCCCCACCCCAACGAAACCGCAATAAGTATTGCCACCCCCCCGGTGCGAGGCGTTGGATGTTCATGTAATGAGCGCGAATTTGGCGCATCATGAATGGAAAAGGGGCTGTACTTTGACGCGAGAAGAACACTCAAGCCCCACGCAATAAAACCAGTAAGCCCAAGAACGGCAATTACGCTCACACCAACCCCAAAGCTTCGACAATTTCCCCAAGACTCTCTTGCAGATTTCTTTCCGGCTTGAAACCCAGGTCTTTCTGAATCAGGTCCGAACTATAGCAGGCTGAGCCCACCAGCTTCTCCATCGCATCAGAATCAAACACAAATCGCTTCCCTCGCAAGGCACCGATGCCATCCCCCGTCATAGCCAGCAATCTCAGAGCAAAAATGGGAACATACCAAGACGGAATCGACTTCCCCAATGCCTCACAAATCCACTCATACATCTGCCGGGTGGAGTAAGTCCGGCCATCCGTTAGGATGTAAGTTCCACCTGCCGACTCTGGACTCCCTGCCACCAGGATTGCCGCCCTAACCACGTCATCAACATGCACCATGGATCGCTGGTTTTCCAACTCGGGCAAAGGGGGGAATCGTCCCTTCGCAATGGTATGAATCATTCGCGGGAGATTCCCTTTCTGTATAGGGCCGTACACCATGCTGAGCCGCAACACGACCGGATGAGGAACATAGCCGCCCTTCAGAACCAGCCGCTCCGCATCGAGTTTGCTTCGGCCATAAGGTGTCTCGGGGGGAATATCTGCGTCTTCATCCAAGCACACCATACCGCCCTCCCCCATCGACTTGACACTGCTGAACAACACAAAGCGTTGAACCTTTTCCGCCTGACATGCTTCCAGCAGCCTTTGTGTTCCCATGGCGTTAATCGCATGATAGTCCGCCTCTTCCTGCCGCGTTTCACTCAAAGCATGCGCCTTGCCGGCGAGATGAAACACGGTGTTGACTCCCTGTAAAACCTTATCTGGAACGAAGTCAGCCAAATCAACCTCCAAGACCTCATCCCAAGGCCCCTGGCATTCGTGCCGCATTAAGGCCCGTATTCGCACTCCTCGTTCGCGTAAACGCTGACAGAGGTTCCGACCAATAAATCCGGACGCACCCGACACCAGCACCAATGAACTTCGATTCAACTCGCCGCTGGCCATTGCTCCCCCAGCATCGACTGGTACAAATTCAGTGTTTGCGTCACTACAATAGATTCAGCAAATTCCTTCTCCACCAGTTTCCTGCCCTCCTGGCCCATCTGCCTGCGCAGGTCCGGATTCTCAATCAATCGATAAATGGCATCAGCCAATGCCTTGGAGTCTTTAATAGATATCAGCAAACCATTTTTCTCATGCTGTACTATTTCACGACAACCCGGCATATCAGTCGTGATAATCGGCCTCCCACAAGCCGCCGCCTCAATCAAAGACATGGGAACACCTTCCCCATAAGCAGAAGGCAACACAGAAATATGGGATTGCGCCCACACAGCAGGAACATTATCTTTTTGACCCCACCATTCAACCAGCCCCTCGGCCTGCCATGCTTCCAATTGAGAAACAGAAATAGATGTGGGATTATCAGGATCCGGCGTACCAACGAGCACGGCTCGAAAATGGATACCCTGCTGCCTCAGGAGTCTGCTCGCCTCAACAAACTCAAGAATCCCCTTATCCCGAAGCATACGGGCCACCAATGTCACTAACACTGGTCCATCTTCTGGTTCCGGGGATAACTTGAATCGTACAGTATCCACCCCCGAACCACGAATCAGGGCTGTGCGCTCAGGAGAGATTGTTTTTGACTCAATCAGCATTCGCCGATCATCAGGGTTCTGCAACAAAACCACGCTATTTTGACGATTCAACAAGGCTCGAAAGGCCGCGCGAACAAACAGCCTTAAGATCCTGGCCCGCGACTGACTGGAAGAAAACACGTAGCCTAATCCAGCAAGCGCATTAACGACGGCAGGTACGCCGACAAATCTTGCTGCCAAAGCCCCGTAAAGAACAGGCTTCAGCGCCACATGATGGACAAGATCAGGGCGCTCTCGACGGTATATATTGATAATCTCCAGGACTGCCGCCAGTTCTCGTGCAGGATTTTTACTTCGCCGACGCATCTGCAAGGGAATCACACGAAACCCTTCACTTGTTATAGTCCCCCCATGAGCATCCACGCGAGTTGCGATAACCACCTCGCACCCAGCATCGCGCACGGCCCTGGCAATGGGCAGGCGATGAGAACAGAAATACCAGTCTTCGGTAACCAGGAAAATTATTTTTTTTCCTGGTAATGAATTATCAGGAAATGGCTTCATGGCTATTTTGTCTCAACAGTACATCAAAACCCGATATACAAAGTTCATCGTCGGATAACTGCAAAAAATCTTTTGAAATTTTCTCTCGCGGTGTAGGCAACTCTTGCCAATGATCCAGATTTAATACATCCACATCAAAGCTGGCACGCCCGAACCGATCGATCATGTCCGAATATCGAATACGGTTCGTATAAAACCCAGACTTCGCCAACCAGTCAGACTCCCAGGCTCTTGTGGAAAATCGTAAATTATTTAATGCCCCTCCTAAATGGTCTTTCAAATCAACGCGATGAGATGCGGCACCATTTGGGCGTAAAATACGACGGAGTTCATACATCGTCTCATCAAACTCCTCCAGCCTAACGTGTTCGAGAACTGCCTGCGACCAAATAAAATCCACACTATCATCAGGAATGGATTGAAGGGACTGCAAACCATTAGTCAAATAAATTCCACCAACCTGCTCTAAAAGTTCTTCTATCGAAGCACAATCACCGTCATGCCCTGCATCAATCCCGGTAGATTGTAAGTTTTCAATTATACGTCGGTAAACTTTAATATCATCAACCGCAAAGTTACCTGCATCAACCATATAACACTTGGATGCACCATAGGCATTCGCTACGATTGCAGAGACAAAAGAATCACCCGGGCCAAGCTCTAACGCTACGAAATCACCCTCTTTCTTCGGAAACTCTGACCGGTCAAAATGCTTACGAAAAACCTGCAACGCATATTCTGGACTGTCCATCCGACCATGGCGAAACAAACCAATCCTGGCAAAATAACTGTAATGTAGCGGCATTCTTGACAACATTATCTTGATGATTATCTTTGCCCACCATGGGAATAACCTTTTCATGAAATCTCCTTAGTATTTTCCAGCCAAGCCTGAAACATCAACACATCCCACAAATAAGAGTGCCACCGGCGTTTACCGGTAACATGTTCATGCCACATTTTTCGAATTGGGACTGGGTCAAAAAAACCTTCTTCTCTAAGGCGCTTTTCATCAAGAAGCTCCTCACCCCACTCTCGCAACGGACCCCGTAGCCAATGCTCAATCGGTACCCCAAAGCCCATTTTCGGCCGATCCATGAGTTCACGTGGGACATAACGGTATAGCAGTTCACGGAGCAGCCACTTGCCTTTACCCTCCCGATACTTGAGTGACATTGGCACTTTCCAGGCAAATTCCACCACGCGGTGATCCAATAACGGTACCCGCGCTTCCAAACTCACCGCCATGCTCGCCCGATCCACCTTCGTGAGAATATCGTCAGGCAAATAGGTCATGCTATCCAGGTACATCATATGCTCTCGTAGTCCAGGCAACTTCGGCATGCGTTCCGGCGTGTTGAATAGGGTTCGAGGCTCTGCCCCGCCCCGCACTACCGCCGTCGGATCCTTCCAATGTGAAACCAGTCGATGGTAATACGACTCACCCGAATGCTCTTTTACTACTTCAGCTAGTTTTGGTAAGCGGTCTACCAGATGCTGAACCTGGAAACACTTGGGTAGAAGCCGAACTAGATATTCTAACGACGCGCCTGGAACAGCCTGTATTAGCCGCCCCAGCACCTGCCGAAAAGGTGCCGGCAACAAACGTAGTGCCCGCCAAACCTGATAGCCCTGGGTATAGCGTTTATATCCAAAAAAGAGTTCGTCACCACCGTCACCGGAAAGACTCACCGTCACATGCCGTCGAGCCAGTTCACTGACCAACAGGGTAGGAATCTGGGAGGAGTCCGAGAAGGGCTCATCCCAGATGGCCGACAATCGGGGGACAACCGCCATGGCCTCTTCTGGAGATATGTAGAGTTCAGTGTGATCCGTGCCTAAGTGCTTGGCCACGGCCTTGGCATGAACAGCCTCGTTATAACCCTTTTCGTGAAAACCGATGGTAAAGGTTTTAACCGGCCGCGCAGACTGGGCCTGCATAAGAGCAGTCGTCATGGTAGAATCAATACCTCCCGAGAGGAAGGCACCCAAGGGCACGTCCGCTGCCATGCGTCGGCCGACGGCATCTCGCAGCAAAACGTCCAGCTCGTCGATAAACTCTTCTGGTGCCCCATTGGCTTCCACTACACCATTTGCGGCGATTTGACCCAGATCCCAATAGCATTGAGGTTCCGAGACAACCACCCCCGCCTCTCGTACGACCACATAATGTGCCGGCGGCAGTTTATTAATGCCCTGATAGATGCTCCAGGGTGTTGGTACATAATTGTGGCGCATGTAGAGCGTCAGCGCATCGCGATCAACGCTCCCCTCCCAGTTGGGATGGGCGGCGAGGCTTTTCAGTTCCGACGCAAAAAGGAAGGCGCCAGCGCTGTAACCATAGTAAAGCGGCTTCTCACCCATACGATCCCGGGCAAGAAAAAGCGTGCGCTCCGCATTGTCCCACAGCGCAAAGGCGAACATACCATTCAGCCGCTTGAGGGCTCCATCCACACCCCAGTGCCGCAAAGCTGCCAACAAGGTTTCTGTATCCGAGTGACCGCACCAGTCAAAGTGTCCACCTTCGTGCTCCAACTTCGCTCGCAACTCTTGATGATTGTAGATCTCGCCGTTGTAAACCAGCGTGAACCGACCGCAAGGCGAGACCATAGGTTGATGGCCGGCCGGTGAGAGGTCGATAATGGAAAGGCGCCGATGCGCCAGGGCCAAGTCACCCTTTTCATTCAACCAAGCGCCAGCATCGTCCGGACCCCGGTGCTGGAGCCGCATTGCCATTCGTTCAACGACAGAAGCATCTGCGCCCCTTTTATCCCAATAGCCAACTATGCCGCACATAGTCAGCCTCGCCTCTTATCTATCATCAATTTCTCATACAACGCAGTATATTTTCCTACAATCGCATCCAAAGTATAATTCGCTTCAATCCGGGCCCGTGCGCTCGCACCCAAAGCGCGACGTTCCTCCAATGGCATCGTTAATAAGCGCTCAATACCTTCAACAAGTGCCGCCTCATCTCGGGGAGGAACCACTACTCCCGCGTCACCAACAACGAGCCCACTATCCCCCACGTCGGTGGCGACACAAGGCACCCCGGTTGCCATTGCCTCACCTATTACATTTGGAAAGCCCTCGCCCCAAGCACTGCTAAGGCAAAAAATATCCATCGCACTCATTAATTCGGATATATCACCACGCTCACCGAGGAGATGAAATCTATCGCGTATTTGCGCAGGTAGCAGCTGCTCAAGCGTTTTATTCTCCAGAGATACATCCCGGCCACTTAGCAAAAAGTGCGTTTCTGGATAGCGAAAGGCGAGATTCACCGCAGCACGCAAAAACGCCTTGTGATCCTTCATCGGATGTTGCCGGGCCACGTGACCGACGACCAGAGTCTCTGCCGAAATAGCCAGCTCGCAGCGCACGCGGTTACGCGCTTTGCCAGAATAATTGAATCTCTGCACATCAATCCCATTGGGGATGACCCGTCCATTCAGCGGAGAAAAACCGAAACCTTCATGCTGTGTACGCGAAAGAAAACTGTTATAGAGGAGTGAGTCAGGAGCGGAAGAAAAAAACCGGTTCGCACGGATAACCTGCCGCGTCATCGGCTTTTCATGGCCCAGATCATACAAGGAATGGCGGATATTCCAGGCCAGCACAGGACGGCCCACTGAAAAGTATTGCGCCAAAGAAGCCGCCAGATTGCCATGATACATCCAGCCTTGGATTAAGTCAGGTTGGAATTCTCTAACCACCCGGCGCAACTTTATCAGGCTGGAAAACGAGGGCCGACCACCATGCATGTTCAGTGTAGTGACAGGCACCCCTAGCGCCCTAATTTGTGGCCCCATGGTTCCTTCATCGTTCAATGAAATAATGTGGCTGTTAAAATGTTCGACAAACCCGCCATGCAAAAGATTGTAAAGTGCCCGCTCAGCACCACCTGTGGAAAGGCCGGTGATAATATGCAGGATATTACTGCTCCTGTGCCTGCTAATCATAGCCGTTTTTGGAATTACCACTTACACCTTCTGAACTTCCGCTACTTTGTGCGCTAAGTCCCTGGCTAGAACGAACACTAACTATCGCCCGAAGTGCAATTGCCACCAGAACTACAGCAAACAAAAACAATAAATTAAATGTGAAGTAGTACGTAAAAAAAGACAAGAACAACCCATAGCTGATAATAGAGCTACCCAAGACCCAAGCCCAATCATGTGACTTTCTCGCTTTCGCATAAAGACGCGTTGACACAAAGCCCCAAAAGGCACTACCTAGTAACACACCTATCAATCCAAAATCCCAATATAATCCGCCAGCCATCGAATACACATTGAAATCATGTGTTCCTATATCAGCAATATCCAAATAACCATCAGATTGAGGAGCTAAATCAATCAACCCTAACCCACTCCCTAGCACTTTCCATACAAACATTAATGACTGATAGGCCCATACTGGTTGAGGCATAGGATTATCTGTAAGCACCGTAAGCGCCGACCAAGACCCCACCATGTAGATATAAGGCCTGTATAAACCAGGTGCAACAGTACCCAGAACACTTTCTGCACCCAGTTTTTGAATAAAGATATCTATAACCTGATCATATAAAATCATCAAAATTATGGCGCAAACTGCCGCCACTACCACATAGCGAAAAGATGCACCAGCTTTACGAAAGTTTCCCCATACAAGAAAAGCCGTTACAACAGAAAACACTAAATAACTTTTTATACCAGCCAAAAATAAACCGATTAATGCACTAACCACTAGCACAACAGATAGCCAGCCTGTCCCTCTCCTAGAGAGCACCAACATTACATAAGTGGGGAGCACCAATATTCCTAATAAATTCAGATAGCCAATATAACGTCTAGATTGAAACTCGGATTGCAGCAGATATGGTTGCTCCCAAACCGTTGTAAGAGAATACTCACTAACAAACATAATTAACAATACAACCCATCCAATTGTCGACAGTACTCCAACAACGTAAAAAAAACTCTTTAGGTACTTCCCTTTGACTATTGAACGACAGCTATTGCCTGCCCCATTCATAGACAACTGCTTCCCTGGAACGGCTATAAACGCACCGAAAATAAAACCAACAACGGAAAGTAGGATAATAAAATAGGTTAATAAACTAATCGGAATTAGAGAAACCAGCTTCAAATGCCATAGTGCAAGCGACGAAAATGTTACACCTAGATAAATACCAAGCGGTGCAAACCGGTCATCATATACGACTCGAGCCAGCTGAATTGAACCCACTGCTAAGGTGCCGAAAAACAAACTCAATAGTGTATCTATTCCTGTCATAATATGGCTATAGCTTATGCATTAACACATTCGACCAGGACATGGCAACCAGCTTAAGACTGTATTCTTTTTCAGCAAGTTTTCGGCCATTCGCGCCAAGTACTGAGGCAAGACCAGGATCACTTAACAAGTGAATTAATGCATCCACCCAGTCTTGTGTGCTACGAGCCCCATAGCCAACCTGTGCTGCTTCCAGAACGAATTTGTTCATGCCTACAGGTGACACAACTACTGGGACACCAGCAGCCATATACTGCAACATCTTAAAAGCACACTTACCGTGTTCCCACTCACTATCAGTCAACGGCATTATGCCTATAGTGAACCGGGGCAACAGGTCATTCTCAATGCCCGGTCGCCATAATCTGAAATCCAACTGCTCGCCCAAGTGTTCGAGGAATGTTGGGGACTGATTTGAAATTATCTGCAATCGTGCGTTTGGGAAGCCTGCAAGAACTTTCCTTAACGCGGGTTCGATCAATTCCAGGTAACGATAATTCCCTGCCGTGCCAATCCAGCCAATAATTGGTGCCTCCGTGGTATTTCGATTTACGATTGGCCGAAGCTGCTCAGTATCAACCCCCGTCGGGATTACAACTACATTCGAATTCCATTGAGAAAACTTTTCGGCCAGATAATGATTGCCGCAAACCACAAGAGAGCATGAACGTGCAACATATTCAGCTGCCCTCCCGTTGCGGTGCAAATAGATTGCGTCATCTACATCCAGAATCCGTGGTTTCGGCAGCAGTCTCTCCAGCGTAGGCAAGGTGGAAATCATTTCACGCTGCAAAATGATCGCATCGTAGCCTCTTGAACGGTGGAGAAATGTAAGCCGCTCCACCAATGCCGCAGAAAACCACGGTAGGCGCAGCAGCCGAGATGATGGAGGATACCCACTAATTGTTGGACATAACTCTGTCAGCTCAATGTTTCTTTTCGCAAGAAATGGCGCAAGCGCACCGATACGAAAACGACGACTGGGCACGTTTTCACCCCCAGTAATCGCAACGACACGAATATTACGATCAGAAAATTTCCTATTCGCGCAGTTTGTCGCACTGTCGTAATGAGACTCCATAGAGGCATTTCCTGCTCTGAATTTTTGTCTCATTTATAACCTCGATCAGCTAACACAACCTGGTGATCGCGGGCAAATTCTCGGAGTCCTGGAGCGTTCAGACAGGAACAAGCCCGGCTGACATTAATACCTCCCATCATAGCTTTGAACTTCTGATTGGATACATTGATTTCACAGCACTCCATGCTCGCACTAAGGAACGAAATCACAGAGGTAAAATAAAGGTATTGCGAAAGAACTATCCTCACTTCTTCCATGCCTTCACAGTGATAAACTCCCGACGCTCAGGATCGCATTTGGCAATTTGTTCTGCCTTTCTCACCAGGCCAGATGGTGCATTTGGTCGTCGCTCTGAATACGGATCAATACCCTCAGAAATTGCCGTACTGGCGCGAAAGGTACTGTCACACAAAGGGCGATAGGGTTGGACTTTTACTTCGGCGAACCCTGCTGCACTTAAAGCGCTGCGCATAGACCCTAGAGTGAAGAGAACAAGGTGGCGTGGTGGTTCAAGGCCGCGCCAGCTCGCACCAAATAGCCGATGTCCTTCAGACGCGATATTCGGCGTCTCTATCCACAAAATCCCGCCCGGCTTCAATAGACTAAAACAAGCTTGCAACACCTCCACCGGATGATGCACATGCTCGATGACGTGCGCCAATGTGATGACATCGAATTGCTCAATAGATGGATCCAGTGATTCCACTCCGCCCAAGCGAACATCGAGACCTTGGCTGCACGCAGCCTCTACTGCCTTTGGATCGAAATCAACTCCCACAACGGCCCAACCGGCGCTACGCGCTCGCAACAGGAACGCGCCATTACCACACCCCATATCCAGTAACCGCTCGCCTGCTTTTACTTTGGGCAGATGGCGCATACCCGCATCGATGATCGCCTTTCCGTTCGGCATACGGCTGGCAGCAAGGATGCCCAAGATGCTGGCGGGATAATCTCGTGTGCCATAACGATGGTTTCGATAGCCGTTCGCGAACCACCGCCGAAGTTTTTCCAGGAAACTAAGTGACGAGAAAGCGGGCGCTTCGTCATGGGTAAAATAACGCTGATAGGCTAAACCAATAGCTTCAGAGGTCGGGCGCGGATCAAGATAGGCGCTGGCACATGATTCACAGCGGTACATATTCCACTTGCCAGGGGCACAAAAGAAAACCCGGTCGGTAAGACCCTCGTGCAGAACTTCTCGGGCCTCTGCACCACATACTGGGCAGTTGGGTACGGACTCAAGACCATCAGCAGGCCATTCTGGTTGCGTGTCTTGAACATTCGTTTTGTTTTGCATACTCACCTTACTTGGATTTTAGAGCTACAATAATATGGCGTGAATTTGGTTGCCTACGATCATCATATCTTCACTGTTATTAGTTGAAAATAGGTAGTGCCCTCAAACGGCCGCGTATCATATTTCTCTCGTCTGTGGCTAGGATGACAAACCAGGCAACTGCTGCGAAGAGGATCAGCACCAGCAGCAGAAACAGCCCTTTCATGGCAAGCCCTGGAATAACAGCGCCCAGAACCAGCATACATAATGCCATACCTGCCATGAACACCGGTCGCAGCGAAAACGGCGACACCAACGGCAATAACCTCTGGGCCATAATAAAAAGAGACAGGGTATCGACCGCTACTCGCAGTACCCAAGCAATGGCCGCGCCAACGATGCCGTAAGCACCGAGCAGCCACCATAAAATCAGCAGATAAAAGGGCAGTTCGATCAAGTGCAGTTTAGCGGTGAGATCTGGCCGCCCCGCTCCCTGAACTAACCCAGAAGGCACATACGCAAGGCTGTTGATGAAGACCCCAACGGCCAGTAGTTGCAACACCAAAGTGCTGTTGTCGGCAAACTCACTGCCAAGCCAGAGAGTCAAACCCTCGTGAGCAAACAAGACAATAATGAGTACGGCTGGGAAGAGTGAGAGAAAAATATAGTTAACAGCCCGGTCGAAGAGACGAACAGCGCGCGCGCGATCTTGCACTAAGGCAGCGGCGAAGGCAGGAAACAATACACCCATGAGCGCCCCAGGAATAATCCAGAGTTTAGTGACGACTTCGTAGGGCGTTGCGTAATAGGCCACGGCTGCCATGGAGACTACGGCTCCGATGAGAAAGCGATCCATATAAACCATCAGTGGGCCGACGATGTTGGTTACCGTCATCCAGCCGCCGAAGTTAATCAACGGTCTTACCATCGCTCGATGTATGCTGACCGAGTGACGAAGAGCGGGTTCGACGTGTAAACATAAAACCGTATACGCACACCAGGAAGCCAGTCTGGCAATAACCAGCACCGCCACCACAGGTACCAGACTATTGGAGAAAGGCAGCACCGCCACCGGGCCAAGGAACGTGAATATCCCGAGCGGTATGCGCACGGCGTTGACCAAACCAAAGCGCTGGTGGGCCTCGAGAATACCGCGCAGTCCGGTGGTACTTATGACGATAGGAATGGAAGCGGCTAGTAAATAGAAGGCCGTTAAGGTCTCGGGCTGTAGCTCGGTGGGAATCTTCAATATGCCGCCCACCAACCACGGGGAGAGTGCGGCGACGACAACCGCGCCCAGCACGCCGAGCACTGCCATCAGCGACATTGCTGTCCAGATAAGCGCGGGGATTTCGTCATCCTGCCCCTTACCCAGCCTTTCCGCCACCAGCTTGGTGAGCGCCCGGCCAAGCCCCAGATCGAACAGACTGAAGTAGCCGACCACCATCCAGGCGAGCGTTAGGACACCGAAACGCGCTGTACCCAAACCTTCAATCAGCAATGGGATCGCAACGATGGCCACCAACAGCGGTGCCCCAGTGCCCAGTAAATTCCAGACAACGTTACGGGCAAGTCGACGGCCGCTAGTCAAATTTGCTTGTTTATCGGACATCTTGATTCAGTTATATTCGGCCAGACAGAGTTTCAGCGCAGCGTCCCAGGAAGGCATCTGCAACCCGAAATGATTTTCGAGTTTTGCTGTCGCCAAGCGTGAATTCATGGGCCGTTGTGCCGGTGTTGGATAGTCTTCGCTGAGGATTGGCCTAAGATCTTTCAGCGTTAGCGAAAGATCAGGCAAAAAACGCGCTTGTTCTACGATGGCCTGTGCAAAACCAAACCAGGAGGTTTCACCTGCTGCAGTCAAATTGTAGATATCTGACTGGAATGAGTCGTTAGTCCTCTCAATTTGAGATTGTCGGATAACGTGTGCTGTGCTCTCCGCAATGAGGCGGGCCCAGGTCGGTGTACCGATCTGGTCGGCAACTATGTTCAACTCATCCCGTTCTTGAGCAAGTCTTAAAATCGTACGCAAGAAATTGGCCCCGCGGGCAGCGTAGACCCAAGATATCCGCAGGATAATATAATTCATATCAACAGCTTGAATTGCTTGCTCGCCCATCAGTTTACTGCGACCATAAGCATTGATTGGGTTAGGGGTATCGTCTTCCGTATAGGAGATGGGCTTCGTTCCGTCAAAGACATAATCAGTCGAGTAGTGAATTAACAGCGCACCAATTTGTTTGGCCTCTGCAGCAAGCACCCCTGGTGCTTGCTCATTGATAAGCATGGCCTCTGGCTCATTATCTTCAGCTTTATCGACTGCCGTATAAGCCGCAGCATTGACTATAATATCCGGCGCGATATTTCTTAGAGTAATTTTGATGCCATCAAGATTAGATAAATCCATTTGACGGCGGTCAACTGCAATCACTTCTCCCAATGGCTGCAAGCATCGCACTAGTTCCCAGCCCACCTGCCCATTGCAACCAGTAACAAGTATTCTCACGAAAATACTTCCGCTGCTGAAAAACTTACACCTTTTGCATCTTTACTGGAAAGAATCGGCTTAATGCCCTCTGGCCACTGAATACCAATATCGGAGTCATCCCAGCGAATACAGCGTTCGTGTTCTGGGACGTAATAGTTCGTGGTTTTGTAGAGAAAATCAGCTTCGTCAGAAAGCACTACGAACCCATGGGCGAAGCCCTCTGGCACCCATAACTGTTTTTTATTCTTCGCCGACAAGCGCTCACCAACCCACTTCCCAAATGTTGACGACCCTTTCCGCAGGTCTACCACCACATCAAACACTTCGCCCATGGTAACGCGCACCAATTTACCTTGGGGTTGATTGATTTGGTAATGCAGTCCACGTAATACATTTTGCGCTGAACGCGAATGATTATCCTGCACAAAGCCAGGCTTAGCCCCGGTCAGTTCTGAAAACACTTGTTCACTGTAACTCTCAAAAAAAAATCCGCGCTCGTCACCGAATACTTTCGGCTCGATAACAAAAACATCGGGGATTGCAGTTGGTGTTGCCTTCATGGAATTATTTTCTCAGAAAATTCTTTCTTCTAGTAGGCGCAACAGGTACTGGCCATAACCATTCTTTCTCAGCGGTTCCGCAAGCTTCTTAAGGTTCCCAGCGTTTATATAGCCACTCCGGTAAGCGATCTCTTCTGGACACGCAATCTTCAAACCTTGGCGTTTTTCAATCGTTTCTACAAAACCTGCTGCTTCCAGCAGGGAATCATGTGTTCCTGTATCCAGCCATGCCATGCCTCGCCCCATGTTCTCAACAGACAACATTCCCATTTCAAGGTAGCGTTTATTGATATCAGTGATTTCCAGTTCGCCCCGAGCAGAGGGCTTGATATCTTGCGCAATATCCACGACCTGGTTGTCGTAGAAATAAAGGCCGGTCACTGCATAACGGGATTTTGGTTTTGTAGGTTTTTCTTCGAGGCTTATTGCTTTACCAGTATCATTAAATTCGACAACTCCATAACGTTCAGGGTCATTCACAGGATAGGCAAATACTGTGGCGCCCGCCGTCTTTTTCGCAGCCCTTTGTACCAGCTCTGCTAGATTGTGACCGTAAAATATATTATCCCCCAACACCAGGGCGCAGGCATCATTCCCGATAAAATTTTTACCTATAATAAAGGCTTGCGCCAAGCCATCGGGAGATGGCTGAACTTTGTAGCTGATATTTAAACCCCATTGCTTCCCATTCCCCAGGAGCTGCTCGAAGCGCGGCGTATCCTGTGGGGTCGAAATTAGCAATATATCCCTGATTCCTGCCAACATTAGAGTGGTCAGCGGGTAATAAACCATGGGCTTGTCATAGACAGGCAATAATTGCTTAGAAATGGTTTGCGTTGCCGGGTAGAGCCGGGTGCCGGAGCCTCCTGCGAGTATTATTCCTTTCACCTTTGAACCCTCTCGGTAACTGCTCCATGCTTTACCCTACCTCCTGCCTCTATGCAGTCGAGCCCAGCCGGCTCATGTCCTTTTGGTATACCCGGTTCTGAAGAAGAGGATTTATTGATTCCCAGGCGTTCACCAGCATAACTTCCATCTTGAACATGCTGGCACCAAGCCTGATTGTGAAGATACCACTGTACAGTTTTCGCCAACCCTGTCTCAAATGTTTCTCGGGGTTTCCAGTCAAGTTTCTTGTCGATCTTGCTTGCATCAATCGCATATCGCTGATCATGGCCTGGGCGATCATCAACGTAAGTAATCAGGCTTGCATGTGGTCGATGCTCAGAGTCCGGAAGGAGGTCGTCCAGTGTTTCGCATATCCCCTGGACAACATCGAGATTGGTTTTTTCATTATGTCCACCGATGTTATACGTCTCACCAACTTGTCCACTTTCCAGCACTCGTCGCAGTGCACGTGCGTGATCGTCTACATAAAGCCAGTCACGCACATTGTCGCCCTTTCCATAAATTGGGATGGGTTTGCCTTCCCTGGCGTTCAGTATCACCAAAGGAATCAGTTTCTCGGGGAATTGGTACGGCCCATAGTTGTTTGAGCAATTGGTAATAACAACGGGCAAGCCGTATGTATGATGCCAGGCCCGGACCAAATGATCGGAGGATGCCTTACTCGCGGAGTAAGGTGAATTAGGCTGGTATTGGGATGTTTCAGTGAACAGGCCTTCTTCCCCCAGGGAACCGAATACCTCATCGGTGGAAATATGGTGAAAGATAAATGGATAATCATTCGTTTTATTCAATGCTTCGCGGTGTTTCTGCCAATACTGTCGGACAACTTCGAGCAGGGTATAAGTGCCAACGATATTGGTTTCGATGAATTCTGCAGGGCCATCGATTGAGCGGTCTACGTGACTTTCCGCCGCCAGATGCATGACGGCATCGGGCTTGTGTTCCCGGAAGACACGTTCCATCGCTGCTCTGTCACAGATGTCAACATGCTCAAAGAGGTAACGCGGATTCTCGGACACTGACGCGAGGGATTCCAAATTGCCTGCATAAGTGAGCGCATCGACATTAATGACAGTGATACCCGTTTCGTTGATGAACTGCCTTACCACTGCCGAACCGATGAATCCGGCGCCGCCTGTAATGAGTACTGTGTTTATTTTTCGCACGTTGATTGTGTTCTGTTCAATGTCATTAACTCGTCGGCTGTAATCACAAGACAACTCCATCTTGTTGAATATTTTTAATCAGATATAGGTTGCTGTATTGCTCAGGGTGTTGCCACTCGTCCTGCCAAGTTGGCAATGGTTGTATTC
>Ga0316203_1001174_pt1 | contig 20663 bp, 17 predicted proteins | sample 6monrhotite_MG_FD_204940 | JGI IMG/M metagenome (GOLD analysis project Ga0316203, IMG submission 204940) | Microbial mat bacterial communities from mineral coupon in-situ incubated in ocean water Damariscotta River, Maine, United States -... | ecosystem: Environmental > Aquatic > Marine >... | reverse complement strand
ATCACAAAATATATCAATTAGTTTATTCATCTGCCCACCTTATGTGCTTTCAAATCGTTTTTAGTCGAAAGATCTGATCGCGAGGTGGGCAATTAGTTCAATTCTTATCCAGAATTCAGGTTAATTAGAATGAAGGAGTTATCACCCCTTAACATCAGCGTCCATTTAATAAAACAATACAATCTGCAAACGCGCTATTTTTAATAAATTTTGTAAGAAAGGAGAGTTTGATAACTCTGCGCTAATATATAAGCAAGTCGACAAAACCAGTATTTTAATAAGCAAAAGGGCTTAGCTAAGGATGTAATAAATGGAGTCATGGTTTATAAACTCATCAATTGTTTAAAATTACTTGTTTGCCTTCTGGAAACTTCAAGGATTGTTCCGCAGGAGAGCGTTAACTTTAATCCGCCAGTTATCCAGGGCTCAATTGAAGTAACATAGTTTAGGTTAACTAATTGCTGACGATTAATTCTAAAAAACTGAGTTGGATTGAGTCGTTTTTCTATTTTTTGCAATGAGCTGTAATGCATCGGTGAATGATTAGAAAAACAAACCCGACTATAATTACCGACAGCTTCGATAAAGCGGACATCATTCACTTTAACTAACCAACATTTTTCGCCATCTTTAATAAAAAATTGACTATTAGCGGATAAAGCATGTTCTGATTTATCGGAAGGTGTCATTTTATGTTTAAAATTTAATTTTCCTAGCGCGCGCTCAAGATGTTCTTTTTTGAGCGGCTTTAATAAATAATCAACGGTATTAAATTCAAAAGCATCCAGAGCAAACTTATCAAAGGCAGTGGTAAAAATAAGTGCGGGAATAATGTCTAATTGGGCTAATACATCAAATGCATTACCACCAAGAATATCAATATCCATAAAAACCAAATCAGGCGAACGGGAAGCTATAATGTTTACCGCAGATTTTACATCTTCCACCTCGCCAATGAGCTTAATCTCGGGGTACGCATTGAGAAGATTTTTTAATTCTAATCGGGCAAGTTCTGAGTCTTCGACAATGATAGTATTAATCATAAACAGTATTTTATCGTTAATAGCTAAATAATATTTTAGCATCAACCATATAATTTTCCTCAGTTAAGGTTAATTGATAGTTATGTGCAAAACTAATTTTTAAACGCTCTTCCAGATTTTTTAGTCCAATACCGGCATTTACTTTGTGGTGGTTGATATGACCACTATTTTGCACAGATAAAAACCAGGCTTTAGGATGTTCAGAAGAGGGCACCTGTGCGATGGAAATTCTTAAAGTTTCCGGTTTTGCTGATTGGCCAAAGCCATGTTTAATTGCATTTTCCACCAATAATTGCAGTGCCATGCGCGGAATAAAATTTGCCAGTAGAGCTTCATCAATATCTTGAATAAAATTTAAACGTTTGCCTAACTGTAATCGGTTCAGTTCAACATATTCCAATACAAAAGCGAGTTCGTCTTTGAGTAATACCATTGCCTCATTGTTACTATTAATTTGGTAACGCATGATGTCGGCAAAACTAGATAACATTTCACGCGCTTTGTCGGTATCCTGCAATATTAAGGTGCGAATATTATTGATGGTGTTAAACATAAAGTGAGGATTTAATTGTTCCAACAAACTCTTGATTTTGGTTTCTTTAATCAATAATTCGAGTTGTTTTTGTTGCATTTCCGCACCGCGTAATTTCTCTTGATTAGTGAATAATAGATATAAACTGCTCCAAAAAACATAAACAAACCAAACTAAACCTGAAATTGAAAAATATGACTGATTTTGATAAATCGGTGTGAACTCTGAAAAACCAATGGAAATTATGTGCCAAAGTCCGTGATGAATTCCGCCGACAATCATGGCGACAATAAGACAACTAAAGAAGATCACAACAATCCATAGGCTATTCATTTTGATTTTATTAACTAAAAAATGAAATAGCCGCCTTAATTGTAAACTGCCGAAAATGGCAATAATGGTTATCGACAAAGCAAATAGTAATGCATTATTTGATAGTAAATTATCATCACCAAAAACAGGCAGCAGCAATCCAAAAAAAGGTAACCAACCACCCATTTGAAATAACCAAAAGCGAAGTTGAGTAGACTTTATTTTCTCGGCATTTAATTGAATATCATCGGTCATAATGGATAATTAATACCTAAGGTTATTGTTTGATTTATTGTTTAATTTATTGAGCCGACTTCATGGCTAACTCAGTCTTACGCAAATTTGCTTTAAAACCTTTGATTGAACTATGGCTCTTATCGATTGCTTCCATTAACTTAATCGCCTGCAAAAACTGTACTTTAGCCTTTTGTGGGTTATTAACGGCCAACAATGATTCGCCATAACTATCGAATGCGTTAGCAGATTGTTGATTATTCATCATATTGTATTTTAAAATCATTGTCGCTAACACAAGGTCTTTTTGCGTAGCATTTTTGTTGTTCAAATATTGATAACCAAGAGAGTTTATTTGCGCTGCGCGTAAGTGTGCATTTTTCAATCCATCGAAAACTTGTATTTCAGCTTCTTTTATCTTTCTTAGATTGATCAATTCAATGGCATTTTTCATGGACGATACCAGCCGTTTTTGTTGCGATATTTTAGCTGCTTGTTCAATGGCACTATTTATTGCTTCTACAACCAGTTCAGGTTCTTGAATCGCAATGTTATGACCGCTATTCATGGTGACTATATGTCGTGCTGAGCTAAATTGATTAAATAAACGAGTGTGTAGTTCACGCCAAATTTTTTTACCTTCTTTGGAATGAATGATAAATTGTGGATACTCTTGCACCATTGAAGTTAATATTGCAGCGGGCACATCGGGTAATGGGCCAAAATCAGGTAATGCGCCTTTTTCATCAATGGCCATTAAGATTTCACTCTCAGCTTTAAGTTTTTCTGGCACCATCTTTTTATAAACTTCAAGAAAGCTGTTGGTTTTTGCTTCATCTAATTGCTTTAATTTTTTTATAAACTGCTCATTAGCCGGATCCACAAAAACTAAACCGGCAATCGATTGAGGGTTTTGCGCCGCATAAGTACGCACGATATGACCTCCATAGGAATGACCAACCAAGATAAAAGGTGGTTTTAAATGAGCTTGATGGATTAACTGAGTCAGCTCTTCGGTACTTTCTGTTAGGGTTAACGGTTTTGCTACTGGCTCAGAACGACCATAACCTGCGCGCGAATAAACAACCACTTTCGCTTTTTGGCTGATCGCAGGAGCCACCTTACGCCAATGTGAGAGATCATTACCAAAGCCCGATTCAAATATGACCGTAAACTCACCTTTGCCAATACTCATCATATGTAATGTATGACCCTTTATTTTAACCATTTTATCTTGCGGTTTTTGTTGAGCAAAAGCGTTAGTCGTAAACATTGGTGCGTTAACGGCAAAAAGCGCAAGTAATATAATGATAGGTTTTCTTTTTTTAGTATTTATGAGCTTGCGAAAAAGGGGGAGAATTTTAGTGAAACTACGCATAAGTAATACCTTATTCTTACATTTAGGATTGCTGGGTTATTTTGTTTGTGAGGGTAGGTTAAAATAAGTTTTGAAACTTGTGGTGTAAATTATGATAAGCGGCGTAATGGGCGGTTAATCGGTAATGCTATTAATGAGTTAAAAATTTGATGAAAATCGTGCGGCTGTGTGATATACCATTTAACATGATGATATTAATAGATAATATAATAATATCATCATCAATATTTATTCTTTAATTAGCCTCTTAACTTAATTCAAAAGAAGGGAAACGACTAAGGCAAGCAGAAGTTGATATACAAATCTGTTTATCGCAAGAGGCAATTAGGTTGTCATATGCTTGTTTTAGCATCAGCTTGCCAGCGCTGTTTGATATGCTCAGCAACGCGAAAAGCGTTAGCATAAATGGTGTAAGTATAGGGTACGCTACCTCCCGTTGGCATAAATGAACCATCGGTAACAAACAAATTATTTACTTCGTGCGCTTGGCAGTATTTATTTAGTACCGATGTTTTAGGATCATCTCCAAAACGACAACCGCCCGCTTGTAAGTTCGGCGGTGGTGAGCCACTCACGCCAGACGATACATTGATAGCGCCCATTGCCGTTAAAAACTCTTCGCCTTTAGCGGCAATAAATTCACCCACTTTTAAATCGTGAGGATGAAAGCCAATACGTACTTTAGCAACCGGATCGCCCCATTTGTCGGTTATTTCATCATCAAGGCTAACAAAGCAATCATCAGTGGGTAACCAGTCGTTAAATACTTCAAAGCGTAGTGTTTTATAGGTAGTAAATTCTTTTTTAAGATTAAGCTTAAGTTGTTCGCCCCACACTAAATCCCCCTCGTTATCACGTTGTGTACCATAGGCTCGGGCAACAGGATTTTGATAAAATAAAAAGTCGAGCGTGCCACCTTTTGCTGAGGGCTTGTTAGTGTCGCTGTTAAATGTTTTGTCATTAATCTGATACCAATCTTGTAATGAGCGATTTAAAAAAGGGCCTACGCGGGTTAATTCATCCACTTGCTGCTTGCTCATTTTATCAAAAATAAAATCTCCTTGGCCGGTGCCACCTGCACTAAAGAGTAAATTTTTACCGACTTGACCATTATTGTTGGCTAAGCCGTTAGGAAATTTTTTACCGCTAGAGATTAATAATAAGCGTGATGTTTCAATGGCCTGGCATGCAACTACATAATATTTTGCGGTGACTTTGTGCTGACGATTTTGGCGATCGTAATACAATACACCAGAAATCTTGCCTTGGTCATCGGTTTCAATTTTAACCACTTTCGATTCTGGTTTTATGGTGCAATTACCACCGGCAACGGCATGATTTAATAAAGCGGCTCTACCACTGCCTTTCGCGCCAGAGGCACAGCCATAATTACTACAATAGCCTGAATATTCGCAACTTCTGCGCCCCATAGCGGGTTGCGATAATACCGCCCGAGGAATAGGAATTGAATGTACACCAAGTTTTTCAGCGGTTTTGTCTATCCACGCAGCAACGGGGTGTTCGGCTAAAGGCGGATAATCAAAATTGGTTGAATGAGGTTCGGCAAACGGGTGTTCAATGTGTTTACCTGAAACGCCCACATGTTTATCAACCATGGCATAAAAGGGTTCTAAATCGTCGTAGCTTATTGGCCAGTCTTCAACATTTGCCCCCTCAATAGCACCAAATTCTGATTTTAATCGAAAATCAACAGGCTTTAAACGATGAAAATAACCGCTCATAAAATTTGAAGAACCGCCAACTACCGTGCCATTCCAAAAGGTACTGCCTGATTCGCTGGTGGCTTCACCTTGCCAGAAAGAATCACCCTCGTCATTTTCATATTGATCTTCAATAACGTGTTGTTCGTCATTTAAATTAGGGTTGTAGGCATCGCGCAAGCTAATCGCAAGTTCATCTTTATAGAGCTCTTTTTCAGTAAGCCAAGGGCCTTTTTCTAGCACCAATACTTTTGCACCAGCATTGGCTAAAGTATAAGCCACTGGTGATGCGCCAGCGCCGCTACCGATAATGCAAATATCGTAATTCATGCTTTGCTGTTCCTTTTAACTTGTTTAATTGGGGGTAGTCTTATTTGACTATTGTTAACATCTTGGGGTGTTATTTTGTTGCTAATACGATAAGCGCCGGGAAGTTCGTAATAACGCGTTCCCGCGTTAGGGAGTGGAAAACCCGCTTGGTGATTAAGCCATTTTTCACCAACATGATCAGGATTACCGCCATAAATAGCGGGCGTTAGCATGGCTTCAAAAATATAACTTAACAGCGTTGATATCCAGTTTTCGCCCGCTTGAGATTTGCTAATACCGCGCAAAATAGCTTCTTTTTGCGTTAAATTTAAATCGATAAATAATTTATTTAATTGGGTATTGCTGTAACCGTTTAACCAACCAACCCCTTTTTTAATAAAAGTAATTTCTGCGTCACTGGTCGGTTGTAACGTTACCACGTTATGTAAATACTGTAAGGCGTGAATATCTTCTGCGCTAGGGCCTGTAGATGATTTTGGTAATAAATGATTAAGCACCGCGTTAAGGGTTTGCCATATTGAATCATTTTTCCATTGGCTATCTTGGTTTGTTGTTTTGGCTAATAAAGGTAAAGACGTTGTCGAAATAGCGAGTGCACCCGCTGCAGATTTTAAAAAATTGCGACGAGAGCTATCAGGATTAAACCATGATTTTTCTTTTAACCAAGTGGGCGTTTTATAATGTTTATTAAAGAAAGATTGCATAAAAACCCTGTTTAAGTTTGCTGTTATTTGAAGGTATTGCCTGTGGTTATTTATTGGCCGCTAAAGTTGCAGTGCTTGGTTGTGATTTTGCTTGCCATTTAGTCAAAAAATCTAACCAAATTTGCGCGTTGTATTGTCCGTTTATTTGTAGTTCAGCGGTGTCTTTAGATAAGAGCATTTTGCCATCACCCGTTGAAACATACATATGAGGATAGCCAAATACAGGAGGTAAGCCGGCCATAAAGGCTTTGTTTTCGTTGTTGTCGCTAACATTCACCTTTAATAAAACAAATTTACCGTGTAGCGTTTGATAAACGTTGGGGTTTTTTTCTAAAAAAGCATCCATTTTTTTGCACCAACCACACCAGTTACCGCCAATTTCAATTAATACATTTCGATGTGTTTTGTTCGCTAGTGTAATGGCTGCAGTGGCATCTTTAAAAGGATCGCTTTGTTCGTTATAAATTTTGCTGTAACTAGGTAAATCGCTTGGCGTAATTAGCGTTTGTGCAGAAAAAGTTGTAAAGCTAATTAAAGTGATGAATAAAATAAAAACAAAAAAGCGCATAAAATTTCCTATGAATTACTAACTGATTTTAATGAAGCGATATCTATTGCAGCATAAGACCAAACATAAGCTTAGTGTATTTCATTTTAACTCTAAGAGTTAACAATAAATGCTCAATTTTATTGGCTTCGAATTAATAATAGTATCTGATTTGATGTAAATAAAAGAGAATTACAATTATTTAAATCTAAATTACAGCTATAATTTAGAGGTGATCTAAGGATGGGAATATAACTGAGATAGTTAAAATAACGTCACAAATGAGGTGCACTTTGATAAATCATTCAAATACAATGACATATATGGCAATCAAACAGCCATTGTTAAAAGCTTTTATTACCGTACTTCTTATTGTTGCACTCGTTTCGAGTGTTTCTGAATGGCTTATTCAACAAACCCTCATTACCATCTCAACGAATGCTAATGTTATTAATATGGCTGGTCGTCAGCGAATGCTATCGCAAAATATTAGTAAAAATTTATTATTTCTTAGCGATCAAAAATTTACTCATAATGACACTAAAATAATGCAATCGTTACAAGCTGGAATTGCAGAGTTTGTTGAAAATAATCAAAAATTGTTTGTTGAAAAAACGTCATTAAATATGAAACAGAATAATGCTGAAATAGAAAAACTTTATCAAAAGCTTGAACCATCGTTTGAACAAATCAAAAAAGCAACCAATAAGTTTCTCGGTAGTCATAATTTTATACAATCACAATTGTTATCTGAAGATCAACAGGCATCAATTGCGATTGTGTTAGCTAATGAAGTACGATTTTTAGAGATTATGGATAAGCTGATTTCTCAATATACTCATAACACTCAGAACCAAGTGACCAATATTCAACATATAAATTGGTTGTTGTATATTGTTTGGCTAAGCGCTTTACTGCTAATTGGTGTGTATGTATTACGCCCAACGATTAAAAAAATTGCCCTTTTATTTGATAAAATCAAGCAAGACGAACAAGCACTAAACTCAACGAATCATCAGTTAACCGATACTTTGAATATTTTAGATAAAACTCAACATGATCTTATTGATGCCGAAAAGCGATCGTTACTTACCAGTGCCATTGGTGGTATTGTGCATGATATTAATACACCTTTAGGTATTTGTGTTACCTCGGTAAGTTTTTTACAAGAGAAAGCTGAGGTTATTATTAATGATTTAGAAAATAAAAAATTATTGGGTTCTCAACTAAAATCCTTCTTAGCACAACAACAGGAAAGTATAGCTATTATTCAACGCAATATTGAGCGTGTGAATGAATTGATCACTAGCTTTAAACAAATTGCCGTTGATCAAGGCAGCGAGCAAAAGCGGGTAATTAATTTAAAGGATTATATTTACGATACCATTGCAGCACTTGGGCCAAAATTAAAGCATAGTCCCCATAAAGTCATCGTAAATTGTGTAGAAAATATTGAATTAAATACTTATCCAAGTGCTTTTTATCAAATATTTACTAATTTGATTATGAATTCCATTATCCACGGTTTTGAAGAGCAAAAAACTGGTGTTATTACCATTGATATTAAAAGCATAAGTAATGAAAAAATACTTATCAGTTACCATGACAACGGCAAAGGATTTAATAAAGATATTGAACAGCGGATATTTGAAGCTTTTTTTACCACACGGAAAAATCAAGGTGGTAGTGGACTAGGCACTGAAATCATTCATAAGTTAGTGACAAAAGATTTGCAAGGTAATATTACTTGTAAAAGTATTGAAGGTGAAGGAACTCGCTTTACTATTGAAATTCCAAAGGAGTTAAAAGAGAACCATTCGTAAAGTAATAAAATCTAACCATTATTAATTTTAGTTAAAATTGCGTTTAGGGTAAATATTTACACGCTTTTATTTCCACTGAAACCTGCACATTCATCCTGTTTGAGTATATAATACGCAACACTTTTTTTTACAGGAATATTACTATGCGTCCAAGCGGTAGAACTACCGGACAAATTCGTCCGATCACGATTACTCGTCAATACACAGCACATGCGGAAGGTTCAGTATTAATTGAATTTGGCGACACTAAAGTTATCTGTACAGCAACGGTTGAAGATAATGTTCCTCGCTTTTTAAAAGGCCAAGGTAAAGGTTGGGTAACGGCTGAATATGGCATGTTACCGCGCTCTACTCATACCCGTATGCGCCGTGAAGCAGCAAGCGGTAAACAAGGTGGTCGTACGCTAGAGATTTCCCGTTTAATTGCGCGTTCATTACGTGCGGCTGTAGATCTAACGGCATTGGGTGAAAACATGATCACTGTTGATTGTGATGTTATTCAAGCAGATGGCGGTACACGTACTGCTTCTATTACGGGTGCTTGTGTCGCTTTAGTTGATGCATTGAATCACATGCGTGCTAAAGGCATTCTAAAAACAAACCCACTAAAACATATGATCGCTGCCGTTTCTGTTGGTATTTATAACGGTGAACCTGTTGCTGATTTAGATTACGCGGAAGATTCTTCTGCCGATACTGATATGAATGTAGTGATGACAGATACCGGTAAATTGATTGAAATTCAAGGTACTGCCGAAGAAGAACCGTTTAGCTTTGAAGAAATGCAAGCCATGTTACAACTTGCTAAACATGGTATTGATGAGTTATTTGACGAACAAAAGAAAGCATTAAGCTAAGCCCTAGGATAGGTAATATGAAAGCATATCAATTAGAATTTATTGAGTTTGCCTTAGAGAAACAAGTGCTTAAATTTGGTGAATTCACACTGAAGTCGGGCAGAACAAGTCCTTATTTTTTCAATGCAGGTTTGTTTAATACCGGGCGAGATTTAGCCCGTTTAGGCCGTTTTTATGCTGCGGCACTGGCGGAAAGTGGTATTGATTACGATTTAATTTTTGGTCCTGCCTATAAAGGTATCCCGATTGCCACTACTACGGCTGTTGCTTTAGCTGATCACCATGATATTGACATACCTTATTGCTTTAATCGTAAAGAAGCAAAAACTCACGGTGAAGGTGGTAGCTTAGTAGGCTCTGAGCTTAAAGGTAAAGTCATGCTGGTTGATGATGTTATTACTGCGGGTACCGCTATTCGTGAGTCAATGGAAATTATTAAAGCCCACGGTGCTGAACTTTCAGGTGTGCTAATTGCCCTTGATCGCCAAGAAAAAGGCCAAGGAGAATTATCTGCGATTCAAGAGGTTGAGCGTGATTTTGAAACCCAAGTAATTTCTATTGTAACGCTAGGTGATTTAATTACTTATTTGGAAACGAAACCTGAAATGGCTATTAGTTTAACTACGATAAAAAAATATCGTGAGGATTACGGTATTTAGTTAGCATTCAAAAAGATAAAACCAGTATAAATATACTGGTTTTTTTTAATCAACATTATTTTTGATGAAAATAAAGCTTTAGCTATGCTATAAAATTTTTTACTGCTGGGTAGAACTCTTAAAGAAAGTTTCTCGCGTTAACTGCTTTAAGCCGTTAATTGGAATTGAGGTGTACTAGATTTTGAATAAGCTTGGTTAATATCAGAATAAAATGATTCAATACGTAATGCTCTTTGTTGCACATCCTTAGATATCTCAGAGACAACTTTATCTTGAGCTTTGAGTGTTGAATTAATGAAAGTATCAAAGTCATTACTAGCATTATTATCTTGTTGAGTTTGTTCGGTTTTATTTTCAGGATCCGATTGTAAATTTCGTTTTACTCTTGCTTGGTTCGATGAAGAATTGACATCACTATTTAAAATTTCAGATTGTGCTGCAGCAATCGTTTGTGTTGCAGCAGCCGCAACTTGTTTATCTTGTGAAGAAGGATTAATTGGAGCAAGGGCTGCCGCATGTACTTTTTGCATTTTGGCAATAGTTGCACGAGGATCACCCGCAATAGGTGATAGATCGACAGAAACTTCACCATTTACAGCATAATTTTTACCATCGGGCCCACGTTCAAAGCTAAAGGATGGAGCACCAGTAACTGAACCACCCACCGCAGCATGTGCAGATTCGTGTGTTCTAACTTCCTGATCCCGTTTTTTAAGTACAGAAATTTGTTGTTGATCCGCCAATTCTTGAGATTTTTGTTGTTCAGATGATTGCTGATTATTATTTTGCTCTTTTTGTTGAGCATTTTCTTGTTCAGGCGGTGTTTCCGACGAGTTATTGTTTACGTTAGCACTATCGTCTTGATTTTTAGGTGTAGCTTGATCTTCTGTTGTTATCGTAACTTGGTCGATATATGAATTAGAAGAACTCGTTTGATTAGTACTGTTATTGCCATTGCCCCCACTTTGTTCAGAGGTCGATTTTGCAGTTGGGGCAGGAGGCGGATTTACTTCTCGCAAATTATTGTCACGGCGTAAGCCATCTGTGGGTTGATTGACCACAGTGGCTAGCGGTAAACTACTTATTTGCGAATTGATATTCATGTCAAAACTTCTTAAATTATATTGCTACTTTTTTCGTGGTTAAGCACGTACGTCAATCAAAGTACCTAAATTCTCATCCGCCGTTTTTACAACTTCGGCTGAAGCGTTAGCTTGGTTCTCAGCAACTTTTAAATCAACAACTGATTTTGTTAAGCTGCTTGGTTGTGATTTATTTACTGTTTCAGTGGCTTCTAAATCATTTCCAGAATCTTTTTGCTCTTCGCGCGCGGCTGTTGCACTAGCAATATCTGCTGCGGCCTTATTTGCGGTATCATTGGCTTGTTGAAGACCTTGTAAACCACCATTTAATGCTGAAGTTATTTGCATACTTTACTCCCAAGATACGAAACTGTTTCATGGTTAATTATTAACCAATTTAAGAAAAAAGTAAAGTTTTAAAATAAACGGCAGATATAGTAGGGTTATGGTATTTTTGCTCTATTGGAACCAATACAAACAAAAAAGGCTTATCTTTTGATAAGCCTTGGTATTTAAAACATAAGGCTATGTTACCTTTAGTTAGTTGTTGCTAAATGTATAATTAATTGATTTTAAATCACTTTGTAGGTCGCTGCTTACGTTACAAGGATGTAATTTATTAAACAATGCAGGAGCATATTGTCCTACCGCGACAAGTTAAGCTTATTATGCTTTGTTGTGCCTCGTTTCACTCGTGACAACCCACAATAAATTTTATTTAGTAACAGTTGTGTACAACATAGCCAAACATAAAATTAATTTTTAACTTAGTTTATGTGTTATTTAATTAAACCTCGATTTTTTAGCATAGGTTCAATGATAGGATCACGACCACGGAAATCTCGGAACATTTTATTATAATCTATGGTGTTACCACGCGATAAAATCATTTGACGGAATCTGTCGCCATTTTTGCGTGTTAAACCACCGTTTTCTTCAAACCAAGTATAAGCATCGTCGTCTAACATTTCAGTCCATAAATAAGCATAATATCCAGCAGAATAACCATTTCCCCAAATATGCATAAAGTAACTAGAACGATAACGAGTAGGCACTTCTTTTACATACAGCCCAGCATCTTTTAATGCACTAATTTCAAATTTGTCAACGTCTTGCTCTGCAGCTGATGCAGGTAAAGAATGCCATGCCATATCTAAATCGGCGGCAGCTAATACTTCAGTTAATGAATATCCTTGATTAAAGTATGCGGCGTCACGCAGTTTTTTCACTAAGCCGTCAGGCATAGGCTTACCCGTTTTATAATGTTTAGCGAAGTTTTTGAAAACACTTGGATAGCTCGCCCAATGTTCATTGAACTGAGAAGGAAATTCTACAAAGTCACGTGCAGTGTTGGTGCCTGATAAACTTGGGTATTGCTGATCAGCAAAAAAACCATGTAAAGCGTGACCAAATTCGTGGAACATCGTGCTCGCATCTTCCCACGAAATTAAGGCCGGTTGCCCTTTCGCTGGTTTAGTAAAATTAGTTACATTATAAATAACGGGTTTTGTGCCTAATAAATAAGATTGGCCAACCAAGTTGTCCATCCAAGCACCACCACCTTTATTGTCACGCTTAAAGAAGTCAGCATAAAATAAACCGATGCTACTACCATCTTCATTGAATAACTCAAATACTCTCACGTCTTCCTGATATACAGGTAAATCGTGACGTTCTTTAAAAGTAATTCCGTACAATTTGGTTGCCGCATAAAACACACCATCTTCTAATACACGGTTTAATTCAAAATAAGGTTTTACTTCGTTTTCATCTAAATCGTAACGTGCTTTACGAACTTTTTCGGCATAAAGATCCCAATCCCAAGGCTGTAATGTAAAGTTTTTATGTTCACTATTAATCACTGCTTGAATGTCTGCTGCTTCTTCTTTAGCGTGAGCTGTTGTTGCGGGGGCTAGTTGTTTTAATAGCTTGGTTACAGCCTCTGGTGTCTTAGCCATTTGATCTTGTAATGTCCAAGCAGCATAGCTGTTAAAACCTAATAAAGCGGCTTTTTCAGCACGAAGCTTAGCTAAACGAGTGATAATTTTACGGGTGTCATTTTTATCGCCTTGCTCACTTCGGTTCCAAGATGCTTCGAATAATTTTTCACGAGTAGCGCGGTTGGTTAATGACTGTAACGCCGGTTGCTGCGTGGTATTTTGTAATGGTAACAACCATTTTCCTTTCAAATTACGTGCTTTAGCATCCGCAGCGGCAGCTTTAATAGCGCCGTCAGATAAGCCCGCCAATTCTTCTTTATTATCGATTACTAAACCCGCAGCTTTGGTACCATCAAGTAATTTATTAACAAAAGTGGCACTTAACGTGGCATTCTCTTTGTTTAATGCTTTTAATTTTACTTTATCTGTGGCAGATAAATTAGCGCCTGCATGACTAAAAGTATCAAAATAGTAATTTAATAGACGTAATGATTCGCTATCTAATTTTAAAGCATTAGCTTTATTATGCAGCGTTTTAATGCGACTAAATAAATTATCATTTAAATAAATAGAATCTTGATGAGCGGCAAGCTCAGGCGCAATTTCTTCTTGAATTTTCTGTAATGTTGGATTGTTATTCGCAGCGGCCACTGTGAAAAATACTCGGCTAACGCGGGTTAACATTTCACCCGATTTTTCTAACGCAACTAAAGTGTTTTTAAACGTTGGTGCTGCTTTATTGTTGGCTATGTCGTTAATTTGAGCTAAATGACGATTCATTCCTTCTTGCAAAGCAGGTAAATAATCACTGTCTTTAATTTTATCAAAAGCAGGTGCTTGATAATCTAATGTGCTGGCATGTAAAAAAGGATTATTGGGATTAATTGCAGCTTGTGCGCTAGCAACGACAGTGCAAAATAATACAGCACTGCATAAGCTGCGGGTAAATTTTTGGTTCATTAATATTTCCTTGAGAAAATTTTTTAATTATTATCAAATTTTAAAATCAACACACTTTAGCATTACACACACAAAAACCAAATTTTTAACACATAAAACCACCGTTAAAATGGCAACAAAGAAGAACATTATCTAGAAATGCAGTTCAAGCCATTGCTTTAATTGTAGAAAAAACTCATCAAAATGTGAGATAAACGGTGCATGAGAAGCTTTTTCAAAAATAATATAATCGCTGTTTGGAGAGAGTTGGTTAATGTGAGTTATTGCAGCTTTGGGGACTAAACTATCTAATTTTCCATATAATCGTAAAAAAGGTATTTTAATTTGATTAAGTTGGTAGCGTAAATCCTCACTACTTAAAAGCCTTAATGATTTATCTAATGTTTCTTTGCTCGGCAATGGATAGGCCATAATCAAATCACGTAACTGTTTGATATCTTCTCGAATATGTGGGCTGCCCATGGCTTGAATTTTTAGGAAACCGTCTAATGTTTTCTTGATATTGTCGCCTAGTTGTTGATGAAATAATTGTAAAACATTCGGCTTTATTCCTGGCCAAGTGCCTAATGTTGCGTCATTTAATTTTTCATTAAAGATTTTTTCTTTAACTATTATTTCTTCAAAGCAGGGACTACTTGCAACGGTAATTAAACCTTGTACCTTTTCAGAATGATTTAAAGCAAGGTGAGTCGCCACTAAACCACCCAACGACCAACCAATATAAACAGCAGGCGTATTAATTGCTTCGGCGATTTTAGAACTTACATTGGCTAGGGTATACGACTCAATTGAGTTATCTGTATTTAGACCAAAGCCTGGTAAATCAATAGTGATCACTTGATAATGAGAAGATAATTTTTCAACAAGTGGTTGCCAAACACCTGAATTTAACCCCCAGCCGTGAATAAAAACCAACGGTTGACCTTGCCCGATACTATTAAAAATTAATGATGTTGACATTTTCTACTATACTTTTGCGTTGAATGAACATTTAAAATAATGTTTGTGAAAAATTAAATGAAAATAATCATTATACCAAGCATAAACAAGGATTGTTGCAATGGAATTAAAACCACTACTTAATATCGCTATTTTTACCAAGCCAATTCCAATAAATATACGCAAGGCATGGTTTGATAAAGTTTCATTTTTATATCGAAAAACCCTATTAGCACTTACCTGTTGTGATTTGTGTGGGTTGTCTTGTCAAAAATATTTATTACTTTGTCGCTACTGTTATCACGATTTACCCTTGTTCCATTATCAAAAAATTCAGGGAGATTTATTGAATTGGCCTGCTATATATCAACATTTACCTGCAGTGAGTTTTGATCATCTGCTTTGTTTGGCTCCTCATCAACAACCGTTTAATCAGTGGATCAGTCAGTTAAAATATAATGGTCGATTTGAAATAGCTAAATTGCTCGGGCATTTGCTTGCGGATAATTTTTCTAATCTTTTAAGTAACCAACTTATTACAAAACCCGATATGGTAATTTCTGTGCCATTACATCTTAGCCGTTGGCAAAAAAGAGGTTTTAATCAATCACATTTAATTGCTAAATATTTTATTAAAGAATTATGTCGAATTGAGTCAACAGAGGCTACAACCTATTGCTCGGAACTAATATTACGAATTAAAAAAACACAACAGCAAGTGGGACAAAGCGGTGCTCAACGCCGAAAAAATCTAAAAAATGCTTTTTCGATAAAAAAAGGCATAACCTTGCCAGCACATGTCATGTTAATTGATGATGTTGTCACTACGGGCACAACGGCAAGTGAAATATCAAGTTTATTAAAACAGCATGGTGTGAAAAGGGTTACCTTGATGGCAGTAACACTGTCATTACCGCCTAGCTAGCCCTAAAACAAGATTGATCTGTGTTTTTAACATCTCTTATTTTGTAGGTGTCGAAAATGCTTTTGAGAAAAACAAACTATTTGCCAGTATCTTGGCGCTACCGTACCAATAACCGCGAAAGTTTAAGTCATTAGTGGTCGCGATAACACGACCCTTACCAATATTATGAGCAACAATTGCAGGACTTTTGGCTAAAATATTTATCAGATTGTTATCCGTATAACCACTTAATAAAGGTGCTGTAGTATAATTTGCAACCGCCATAAATGGTTTTGAAAGCTGTTGCATGATCAAGGTACTATTCGTAAATATTGGCAAACTCGTTTGTTGATAACCAAAAAGGAGAGGATGACTGGTATCGATATTAGTATTGAAAATTGCACCCGCAATACGTTTTCTTGCCGCCAAATGTTCTTTGTCTTGATAACGTAAGCCATCCGTTGAAAATAATTGTTTGATGGTGTTATTACTAACAAAGTCGACTTTTAATATCTCTTTATCTGATAGCCATTTGGCCGCGCGTTTTTGTGCAAACACAGTTCCACCCGCTTTTAACCAAGACGATATTTCATATTCAACCTTACTGCTAATATCAGTATAATCACCATCAACCATAATAATGTGACTATAATCATTAATATTTATGCTTGCTAAGCGTTTCTTTTCTACTACAGTTACTGGAATACTTAATTTATTATCTAGATAAAATAACACTTCACCTGCTTCATGTTGAGATACGCCTTTACCACCAATTAACAATATTTTACTGGGTTTAAGATCTGTAAATGATCGGCTGCCTAAATCAATTCCCTTAGGAGTTAAGCCAGAATTAAGCGAAAAAACATTTATATGAACATTATTACTCGCGTTACTTAGTATTTCTCGCCAGTTTGCTTTATTTTGTATGCCCGCAGGGATCATAATGCTGCCAGCTGCAAATGATTTATTAACGCCGTTAATGTTACTGGTAAATTCACTACCCGCCACTCGGGCTTTAATATCTTGATTTAATAATTGATTCAGTAGTTTAGGTGCTAAATAATTTTGCCATTCAAAAATATACGCATAAGCATTGGGATCTAACTTATCGACAGTATCAAATTGAGCTTGCCATTGTGTAGAGCTTAATTTTAATCCCCAAGTACGTTCAACTTTATCAAAATCAATATTCATCGCTAAAGGCAATGTCCAACCAGAAACATCGTAAAAAGTATTATCTTTAAATGCTGTTTTTTGGTTAAACAGCGCTTCTATTAATCGATATTGTGATTGTACTATTGGAATAAAATAGTTTTCTTTGGCCGCGTAAATTTTGCCTTGATAGCGAAAGTCACTCGTTAAGGGATAAATTTTTATTTGTTGTTGTTTTAACGTACTTAAAAAAGCATTTAAACGATAAGTGTCTTTATTGGCATGAATAAGGTAGCCAGTAAATTTTTCTTTACTTGCCTCTTTCTCAGCTTGTTCATAAAAAGTGCTTCGATATTGTTTTAATTTGTCTCTATTTTCCCAAGCCCCTTTAATGGTTGAAAGTGAAGTTAATACGTGATTTTGTATGGCAAATTCTAAGGTGAGTAAACCATTATCAGTTTGTTGCTGATAGCCTCTACTGCTTGCTTGTTCAAACAAAATACCGACAGCACCATTAATGTCAGGATACGTAGAGCCTTTTCCATAATAAAAATCATCAAAATTTTCTTGACTAAAATATAAACGATTATGATCGTCGAATGCTTTTGCATGATAACCGGCTAAAATATTGGTTAGTTCAATATTGGTATTAGGCGTTAGCGGATTGGTGCGAGCGGGGATCCCTGGTTGGAAAAAATAACTACTATTGGCCCCCATCTCATGAAAATCGGCGAGTACGTTAGGGTGATACAAATAGAAATATTTTAAGCGGTTTTGGCTTTCTTGTTGAGTTAACAGTAGCCAATCTCTATTTAAATCGAAACCATAATGGTTTGTTCTACCCGTAAACCAACCTTGGTGATGTTCAATGTGATTAGGATCTGCATTATCAGTTTTTCCATGAAACTTATTTACCCAATTTACAAAATTGTCCATGCCATCAGGGTTAATGCTTGGCTCCATCACAATAACCGTATTCGCGAGCATCGATTTTATCGATTCATTTTGACTTGCCGCTAAATGATAAGCCACAGCTAATGCAGCATTAGCACCACTAATTTCGTCGCCATGCACACTGTAGCCAAGCCAAATAACTAAAGGAGATTCAGCTTTTGGGTTTTGTCTTTTAGCTAAAATAGTGTCTAAATTTTTTAGATTTTCTGGTGATGAAATAGTGACTAATATTTGAGGCCTAAATTCATTGGTGACACCTATTTGTATTAATTTGAGACGAGTAGAAGCCTGTGACAGTACATTAAAATAGTGAATAAGCTGATCATGGCGTAAATGGCGTTCACCTAAACCAAACCCTAAAACTTGCTTCGGGGTAGGTGTTTTTTTATTATATTCTTGATTTTTAGGTAAAAAACTAGTGACTTGCGTGGCATTAACGTTTAATAACAGCGCAGTAAAAATCATACAGGTTAAAAATAAGCGTTGAAAAATCATAAATCATCTCAATAATTAAGTGCGCTAAAAATAACAAATTTAATTAAGTTAAGCGATAGTTGCGTGTATTTTCTTAAGGAAAATATTGCTTATACCAATAAACATTTAATTGATACTAGCACCGAATGCATTTGCAGCGTAAAATACATACCTGAGTAAATTACTCAGGTATGTATTTTTTATTTTTCAATCAAGAATTAAAAGCGAGTAGCGCTATGATCAAAATCTCTGAAACTGCCCAAGCGCATTTTGTTAAGTTATTATCCGGCCAAGCTGAAGGCACTAACATTCGTGTATTTGTGGTAAATCCTGGTACAGCAACGGCTGAATGTGGTGTTTCTTATTGCCCTCCAGATGCCGTTGAAGCCGACGATATTCATTTAACCTTTGATGGTTTTTCTGCCTTAGTTGATGCTGATAGCAAAATGTATTTAGAAGAAGCTGAAATCGATTTTGTTACTGATCAAATGGGTTCTCAACTAACTCTTAAAGCCCCCAATGCTAAATTACGTAAAGTAGCTGATGATGCGCCACTATTTGAACGTGTCCATTACTTTCTACAAGCTGAAGTTAATCCTCAACTTGCCGGGCATGGTGGTGAATGTTCTTTAATTGAAATAACGGATGACGGCTTTGCTATTTTACAGTTTGGTGGTGGTTGTAACGGTTGCTCACAAATTGATGTTACCGTAAAAGATGGTATTGAAAAACAGTTGATTGACGTTATGGGTGATGAAATCAAAGGTGTTCGTGATGTTACTGAGCATCAACGTGGCGATCATTCTTACTATTAAGTTTGAATATGTTCACTTCAAGAGAATGCCTCTTGGAGTGATCAATAAATAGATCCTGACCTTCGTCAGGATGACAAATCCTAAATCCTAAATTCTAAATTCTAAATCCTAAATTCTAAATTCCACGTAATCATCCTATCGACTTTATACTTGTTATAACGTCACCCTGAACTTGTTTCAGGTTCTATACCCAAGCCACTTGAAGATGCTAATTTCAGCTGAATTCTGCAGCTTCAGGTGGTTTGGTTATATTCCTCTGTTATTTTAAGTTTCGAACGTATTTTTGTGTTTTATTCGAATGGCAGCCGATAAATCTATAGAACCATGTAAATTTAAGATAATTGAGTTTCACGCCTATAAAGTGCATTATCTATAATCGCGTTCCCCCAAATAAAAACACGCATTATCATGACAAAGCTAAACGATGTGACTTCAGCTCGTAAACTCGATCAAACAATAGACACCAATACCTCTGATACAACTGTTGGCTTCCCTATTATTGGTATTGGCGCTTCTGCTGGCGGTCTTGAAGCTATCGAACAATTTTTAAGTAATGTATCTGTTAACTGCAACATGGCGTTTGTGGTAGTGCAACATTTAGATCCTAATTATAAAGGAATGCTTTGTGAGCTGTTGCAACGGGTTACGCCCTTAGCCGTAAAAAAAATCACCGATCGGATGGTGGTTATGCCTAATCATGTTTATGTGATACCACCAGCCTACGATCTCACTATTTTAAATGGCGTTTTACTTTTGTTGCCGCGTGTGGATTCAGATGGTTTACATTTACCGATTAATTGTTTTTTCCGTTCACTGGCAATGGATAAAAAAGAGCAGAGTATTGCTGTTATCCTCTCAGGAATGGGGGCTGATGGTTCATTGGGAGGACGTGCGATAAAAGATCAAGCTGGCGCAGTATTTGTGCAAACCCCAGAAACAGCCAAGTTTGATGGTATGCCTAGTAGTGCTATTACTTCGGGGCTAGCTGACGTAGTAGCACCGGCAGATGAGTTAATGGAAAAAATCGTCAGCTATTTGAATCACAAGCCAATGCAGTCGGTAGATCATGAACAAGATCAAAGCAGTGTAGAAAAAATAATAGCATTACTGCGTTCTAATACGGGGCATGATTTTTCACGTTATAAAAAAAGTACACTTCATCGTCGCATTGAACGGCAGGGCAATCGCATTAAAATATTTGCAGCACTTTTAGCAAGTATTCATTATCCCAGCCAGCCATCTGCCGCTTTATTTTAATGCCAACTTTATGCTCTGTTTCTGCTTTTAGCAGGTTCAAGGATAT
>Ga0316203_1001168_pt1 | contig 20731 bp, 46 predicted proteins | sample 6monrhotite_MG_FD_204940 | JGI IMG/M metagenome (GOLD analysis project Ga0316203, IMG submission 204940) | Microbial mat bacterial communities from mineral coupon in-situ incubated in ocean water Damariscotta River, Maine, United States -... | ecosystem: Environmental > Aquatic > Marine >... | reverse complement strand
AAGGATGGAAGCGATGACGCCTGAAGAGCTGGGGGGGGCTAAGGCAACCGCCACATGGCCTGGCCACACCAAGCCGGAATGGCGGGATGAGGTCTTCGACCTCGCGGAGGCGATGCTGCTGCTGGAGGAGATGAAGGGTGCCAGCGTTGGGATGTCTCGCCACCCCACCAACCAAGGAAGCTGGCGCTCCTATCGTGGCGACGGAGGCCCCATCTACTACAGAACCACCCCCGCCGAGGCCATCCGGGCGGCGTACGAGGGGTGGCGGGATGACTAGGGCGGAGCGATTCGACGCGAAGGTGGAGCCCGAGCCGAACACGGGCTGTTGGCTGTGGAGCGGGGCTGACAGCGGGAAGGGGTACGGGAAGTTCTGGGACGGGGAGAGGTTGACACTTGCTCACCGATACGCCTACGAGCGTCATGTTGGGCCGATCCCAGATGGCCTTCAGATCGACCACCTCTGCCGTGTTCGCTGCTGCGTCAATCCAGATCACCTAGAGGCCGTGACCCAGCAAGAGAACGTTAGGCGCGGAGAGGCTGGCAAGTACCTTTCTGATAGGTCGCATTGCCAGCGCGGCCATGCCTACGACGCCTTCAACACCATTCGAGAGAGGGGGCGTCGAGTTTGCCGCTCCTGTAAGAGGGCATGGGAGCGTGGACGTAGAGCGCGGCAACGCGTAGAGGAGCGGAAGAAGTGAGCAGCGCAGAGTGGGCGGAGTTCTATGCCCAGATCGAGAAGCACGAGGCCGGGGAGCCCGTTGATGATGGCTGGTCCGTGTCGAAGTTCTCCAGCGGCTGGGGTGTGACTCGACTCCGCGACGGGGCCCATGTCTACGTCTCCAGAAGGGTGGTGAGTTGAGCACCACTGCAGAGGAGTACGTACTCGGCGGGCTTATCGGTACGCCGTCGCTGCTCGCGGAGGTCGAGCCCATCCTGGGGGATGGGTACATCTTCGATGACCCGGACTACCGCCTGATCTACAAGGCGATCCGCAGTCTATCGGAGGACAACCTCGCGCCGGATGCCTGCACGATCACGGACAAGCTCCAAGAGCAGGGCATCCCACGAGATCAGTGCCCCATCAGCGTCATCGTGCGGCTCGCTGGGCTGATGCCAGAGCCGATGAACACGATCAAGTACGCCGAGATCATCGCGGAGACGCGGCGGGCGCGGGCGCTCGGGCTCCTGCTCGACGGGGCACGCGAGGGGCTCATTGACGGCTCCGTCCGGTGCGACGATGTGGTCTCCGACCTGCTCACGCAGAGCGTCGAGGTACTGCGTGACGACACCGACAGCACGGAGGCGCTCTCAACCAGTACGGCGTCGGTATTGGATGCGCTGGAGAAGCAGGAGCGGTCAGACGACCCGGGCGCGTTCGCTGGCGTCGACTCAGGCTTCGAGGGCTTCAACGAACTGACGGGCGGCTGGCAGGCCGGGCACATGAACGTCATCGCCGCGTTCCCGTCCCAGGGCAAGACGGCCTGGGCGCTCGCGTCAGCGCGGTGCGTCGCCGGTGGTGGCAAGCGGGTCGTCTTCTTCTCCATGGAGATGCCGGAGAGCGAGCTGAACCTGCGGCTGCTTGCGATGGAGGCTCGCGTTGACATCCTGCGAATGCGTAACGCCAACAAGAGCAACCCCCTCGCCAGCGACGAGTGGGACCGCCTCGCCAAGGCACAGAAGACCCTTGCGGAGCTGGATGACTACCTCATCATCGACGACGGCTCGTACGTGACCGTCAACAGCATCAACAGGCGCATCGAGCGGCTGAACGCGATGCCTACGTCCCCTCCGGTGCGCGTCGTCTTCATCGACTACCTGCAGCTGATGGACGTCCGCGGAGAGAATCAGACTCACGCCGTCTCGGAGACGACCAAGGAGCTGAAGCGCATCGCCAAGCGCTGGACCGGGATGGGGAAGGATCTCACGGTCCTGCTGCTTAGCCAGCTGACGAAGCCGCGGCAGGAGGACATGAAGAACGGAGTGATGCCGAGACCCACGGTGCGCGACATTCGAGGCAGCGGCCAGATCTTGGCGGACGCGGACCTCGTGGCGTTCATCTATCGCGAGGCACCGTACCTGATCGCCGCCGGGCGCTCAGCAGGCGAGAAGGCCAACACGGCTGAACTCATCATCGCTAAGCAGCGGAATGGTCCTCTGGACAACATTCAGCTGGGCTTTCGGGGTGAGTACACCCTGTTCCACGACCTTGCTCCGACTTCTCCGCCGTTCTGAGGCGACGCTTGTTGAGTCGGTCGTAGCACCCCCAGCACAGCTCGCCGTCGATGCCGAAGCGCTCACCCTTGATTCGGATGGGACTGCGGAGGCCCTTGCGGATGGGGCCGTCGGGGGTGCCACAGTCGGCGCAGGGCGGCCACTCGGACTTCTTGCGGCGGCCGGGCTTCAGATTCGTACCAGGAAGAACGGGCATTGTCTTGACAGCCTCTCGAATAGGTGCTTGAATATTGGAGTTCACCCCTACCCGAGTGGACAGTTCACCCATGTCCCAGGCCCTGATAATTTCCCGGCTAGACCGGGGCCTCCCCTTCGGGGCCTGGGGCATTTTCGCCCACACTGCCAGGACTTGTCAAGCAGCTTAATGAGTAAAGCATCCCTTCAGGATAGGTTCTGGCCGAAGGTCGACAAGCGCGGGCCGGGCGATTGCTGGCTCTGGACTGCGTCCACCGACAATAGGGGGTACGGTAAGATCTGGTGCGCTGGGCGTACACTTGTAGCCCATCGTGTGTCGTACGAGTGGGCGAATGGGCCCATCCAGCCCGGCCACGAGCTGGATCACCTCTGTCGGACTAGGAGCTGCGTGAACCCGAGCCACCTCGAAGCGGTGACGCATCGAGAGAACATCCAGCGCGGCGACACCGGAAAGGCACGCGCCGCCCAGCAACTAGCCAAGACTCACTGCCCCCGGGGGCATCCGTACTCTGGTGAGAATCTCCTTACTAATCGTCGCGGCCAACGCCTCTGTAGGGCGTGCCGCAGACTGAGGTACCAAGCATGATCGAGACCATCGCGGTAGTTACCATCTTTGCAATCCTGACGGCTGCCTCTCTCATTGGGGTGGTCTTCACCGTGGTTGGGGCCTTTGACCTCTACGACGGCAGAAATGACGCTGGGTGGAAGCTCGCGCTTGGGTTGGCTCTCTCCATCATTGCAATCCTGGGGTGGTCCATCGTCATCCACTATGGCAACCAGGAAACCGAGGAGACCGCCCCCGTCGTGGTTGAGTGCGAGCGCAGCCATTGCTTCTGCCAGATGTACTTGCCGACCAGCGACGGCACGATCACCATCACCGGGCAGTAGCCGTGTGGCTCATGACCGTCTGGATCGCGTGGGCGATGGGCGTCTTCGACGATGACTGACGAGGCCCTCTGTAAGTGCGGTAACCCGCGCCGGAAGGGCGGGCGGAACTGTAAGGGGTGCCACGCTGCATACATGCGGGCCCACCCGGAGCAGCGGAAGAAGTACAAGGACCTCACCCCGGCGCAGAAGAAGAAGAACAACGCGCGGGCGTACGTGAGGACGTACCTTAGGCGGGGGAAGATCAAGAAGATGCCGTGCGTCGTCTGCGGCACGATGGAGCAGCTCGAAGCCCACCATCATCTTGGCTACGATCATCCGTTGGCTATTACGTGGTACTGCAAGCCTCACCACATCGAGGAGCATGAGAAGATGGGCCATGACGATAAGTACCTCGCCGACACTGCCTCCCAAAAGGGTGGGAAGAAGTTCGACAATGAGGCGCTAGACAAGCAGGCCAAGGCCGACGCGAGAGCCAGGAGACGCGGGCAGACTCCATTCACCGGAAGAGCTAGACGTGAACGATAGCGAGCTGGAGAGATTCGAGAAGTGGAGCGAGCCCGAGCCCAACAGTGGATGCTGGCTGTGGCGTGGGTCCGCGACCAGCACTGGGTACGGGCAGCTGCACGTTAAAGGCTCCCCGAGGAAGGCTCACCGCCTCTCTTATGAGCACTTCAAGGGAAGAATCCCCGACGGCCTCCAGATCGACCACCTGTGCCGACAGCCGTTCTGCGTGAACCCAGACCATCTGGAGGCTGTCACGAACAGGGAGAATACGCTGCGCGGGACCGCCGGAGACGCCCAGCTAGCCAGAACCCACTGCCCGAGCGGGCACGAATACACCGAGAGCAACACCAGGCGATGGCGCGGCCGTCGGCACTGCAAGACCTGCAATAGAGCTGCCGGGGCTCGCTACAGAGCGAGGAAGAGGAGAGAGCGTGAGCAAATTCAACGCTGAGCGCGCCGTGAAACTGAGGAGCGTGCCGAATAACGCGACCATCAAGATGGGGGCGTGCAACTGCACGTTCAAGGTCGTCGGCGACAACGTCAAGCACCGCAGCCGCTGCCTGACTCCCATCGAGTCCTACGGCTGTCCGCTACGGAGGCGCGACGGTCGCAAGCTGCACTACATCGGATACGGCTTCCGGGAAGCGGAAGGCGCAATGGTCATGGTCCTCACCGGGGACCGCAAGGACAGGGTGAAGAGATGAGAGTGAATGTGGGCGACTGGGTCGAGTACAAGGGCCCCGCGGGCGGTTTCATGATCGACCGCGTGGACCGGATTTATCCCGATGGATCCCTGAAGGTCGGGATGTGGACGACCAGGAAGGACCGCATCAACGAGGTCAGGCCGAGCGACGCGGAAGCGAACAGGGTCCTCTTCGAGATGATGGCGGCCAGTCAGGCAGTCAGAGCCTACCCGAATCACGTTCAGTGGGCCTTCGGCACGGAAGAGGACTGCGTTCTCAAGCACCGCCGCCACGGCAATGGGGCTCTCATTCTGGATCACCGAATCGAGGATGAGCAGATGGTCGAGCGCGGCAATGCCGTGTGGGAGTTCTGATGTCAGACACCGACCAGGAGATCGTCGTAGACGCCGAGCACACCATCGACCTCTTCATCGCTGGAGAGGCCGTACTGAAAGCTGGCGACGAGGCACCGACCATTCTGGATGCGGAAGGGAACGCGATGAAGGCGGAGGTGGGGTTCTACCGCACCGTCTTCGTCGGGCAGAGCGTCGAGGGCGTCATGGCCTGGATCAACGAGCAGCCTGACCCGTCACGCTTCGTGGCGGTCCACTTCCCGCTGTGCGAGACTGGCGATGAGATGCCCTCATCTTGACGACCCGATCCATCTCCCCGACTGCCACCTTTGCGGTGGCTCAGGAGTGTCAGAGTGCGGTGGCTACAGAGAGCATTCCGGGGTCGCAGACTCCAACTCTCAGTCCGACTGGAGAAGCTGCGTGAGGTCTGGCGGTCGCTCCGGTGCCGAGTCGGAGGGCAGCACGACTGGGTGCGAGTCGAAGGCACGAAGCCGCGCTGGGAGCGAGACGCTGAGGGCACTCTGGTCTACGCTGCGGTCATCACTTCTGTCTGCGTCGCCTGTGGCAAGTCCGTGGCGAATCACACCCGGCTCATCTCGTGAAGAGGGGGAAGCCCCTCCAGCGGAAGAGTAGACTCAAGCAGAAGAAGCGGAAGCAGCGCAGGTGGCGACCGTCGGAAACGGGCCGCGAGTTCTGGAAGGGCGTCAGGCGGGCGCTCTGGAAGGCTCGCGGCCCGATCTGCGAGCACTGCGGGAGGAAGCTGGTTCAGAACCGCTTCGCCGCGGCGCACGTTCACGGGCTGGGTCGGGGCCGCAGCCGCTACGACCCGAAGAGCCAGTGCTCACAGTGCTTGGTGCTCCTCAATTCTCTGGAGAACCTTCGGGTGGTGTGCTGCACGGGCCCTTGCAATGACGCGGTGGCCCTCCCGTGCGCGCACTTCTCAGAACTTCGACACGCTCAACAGTCGACACCAGAATCGTGAAGACCTTGGCGTTGCCCTCGTTCACCTCCTCGTCTGGGGTCCACCATGACTCCACGACGAGGAACCGCCTGCGCTTCGCGCCCACCTCCCTCACGGCGCCCTTGTACTTGAGTCGGCCCGCGACATGGCAGAGCATCGGCTCGTCACCGTCCTCCACGTGATCGTAGAAGGTCACCAGGACGATGTCGCCGCGGGCAGCCATCTAGGCCACCCTGATGTTGTTGAGCAGCGCAGCGAAGCCCAGGTAGTTGACGGCTCCGAGGACCTCAGCGCGGGCCTGGTCGGGCGGGAGGCGCTGGTGCTCAAGCAGCTTCTTTGCAGCCTGACCGTAGAGGAAGTCTGCGCTGGAGAGGCTGCAGACCTCGTACCAGTGCTCCTCTCGGAAGTTGTCGCCATCCCCGCGGTGCCGCTCGTTGCCCTTGCCGCACAGGGCGTGGTCCCGGGCTTCAGATAGGACGCCTGCGATGTCTCCCACCCCCGGGTCGTCCGGCACGAGCAGAGCCGCCGCCAAGGTGATGGCCCTCTTGGTGAGCCTGCTCTTCGCGATATGGCAGTTCGCCTTCGAGGCGGCACCAATGGCGGAGAGGGACTCGCCTACGTCATCCAAGGCCGTGCTGCCCAAGAGGGCAGGAGTCGAGGAGTCGTAAGTCACGGCGCTGTATAGGATGTCGAGCATCTCATGGTCAAGAGGATCGACGTTCTCGTTCTTGCCACTGCACCCACTCTGGGGAGCTAGTGCGATCTGCTGGGGATTCAAGGAAGTGATCTCGGTATTGACTAGCCGGGGCTAGTAGTGTGCATTCAGGGATGGAAAGAACACAGAAGGCAGTCGAACTGTACAGATCCGGGCTCACGCGGCGTGAAGTCGCGGCAAGGTTGAGCGCGCGCCATTAGGGCGCCCGTCACCGTGACCCCTCCTGCCACTTGACCCACTCCCTGTTACCCGTCATCTCGCTGGGCGAGGTCACGAATACCTCCTCCGTCCTCACGATGCCGTAGTTCGGATGGGTGAACCAGAGAAGCTGGGATGCCGGGGCGTAGGGAGCGCGGAGCTTCAGCCTCGCGTACTCGTCCCAGCCTTTCAGTGTGTTGTTCACGATGATATCGTGGAGTGGAATGGTCTGGTGCCAATGGCCGCAGACCAGCGTCTGGTAGGTGTCGCCGAGCTGGCGGTACTGCTCAGCCACCTTGTAGGACCCCCGGCGGATCGGCCCGATGGCGCCGACGATGCCGTTGCCCCCGCCTGAGCCGAGGTTGTCGCCATGAGTCAAGAGGTACTTCCGACCGCCCGCCTCGTACAGGAGGTCAGTCTCATCGGAGATGGCGAACTGGACCCGGTCGTCGCCGATGTCCTTGAAGTGGCGCTCCATCATCTGATAGAGCAGCCAACCCCAGGAGTGCCATACCCGGGACTTGAACCGGGGCTTCTCGCCCATCCGGTCGTGGTTGCCCTCGACGCAGGGGCAGAAGACTCGACCGAACTTATCTGCCAGGAGCTTGAGCGCAGCGCAGAGGTGCTCTGCAACGTCCAGGAGGGCTGGGGCGATGGGTTGATCGTCCGTGTCCTGAAGCTCAGGGTGGATGCCCCCGGAGAAGATGTCGCCCCCGAGTGGCACTACGATGCCGGGATAGTCAGGGTTGACGTGATAGTCGAAGCACAGCTCGATGACGCCGTCTACCCATCTGCGGAGTCGCTGGCGAGCGATCTCAGAGTTGAAGGCATTTCGCCCCCGGGTTTCCTCCGGCCTGACGACCTCGCCCCAGTGAAGGTCGGAGAGGATGGCGGTTGGTACGCCAGGAGAACCCTTCTTTGCGCTCCTCTTCGATGGGCGCACCCAGTCGGGTACGTCGAGAGTGGCTTCTCCCAGCTTGAACACGGACTTGCGGATTTCGCTAGCGTGTACGGCGTCCCGTCGGAGCGCGCGGGCCTCGGCGCGTAGGAGCTTCACCTCCTCCTGGATCTTGAGCAGCGGGAGGTCAACGAGGGCCTCGACGGATTCCTCCTTGACAGCCGGGAAGGCGTCCTCTAGGATCTCCGGGCGGTGCTTGGTGAGCCACTTGCTTAGGGCGTCGCGGCGACTGTAGAACGTCGTTCTCGGGATACTGAGGATGGCAGCAGCACGAGTCGGCGAGACGTTGGGTTCGGACTTCAGGAGTTCCTGCAGTTCCTCAAGGTCTCGCGGCATCTCAGGAGTGTTTACCATGAGTGATTCTACCACGAACGACGTCGGGAGGCCGACGTTGACGGCTACGCTCCCGCGCGGGTTCCAGGACATGGACGAAGGCGAGATGGACGTGCTCTCCTTCATCTTGAAGGAGTTCGTCCGTGAGAATGGGCTCTACGTCGAGGACTTCGACGTGGAGTTCGCCCACTCAAACCGAGTCCCCCCAGGCATGGTCTACGAAGGCCAGGAGGTCCACTGATGAAGAAGCTGAAGCCCCTAGGGAACCGAGTCCTCCTTGAGCGCGAAGCCGTGGAGGAGACCACCAAGAGCGGCCTCGTCATCCCGGCTGGCTCATCTCGGGACACACCCATCCGCTGCGCGAAGATCGTGGCGAAAGGACCCGAATGCACTGACGCCATCAAGGTCGGTCAGACCGTCGTCATCAGCGAGTTCGTCGGGCAAGAGCTTGACGAAGAGGGCACCGACTTCATCGTCGTGCGTGAGACGGAGCTGATCGGGATCGCATCGTGAAGCCGTTGTACAAGCACATCACGCGGAACGACGGGGTGCGCTGCACCATGGCGATCCTGCCGCTGCGTGACCGCTTCACGGTCGGCTATGCGTGGTGCAGCCCGAGGGATCAGTTCTCTCGGCGTAAGGGCCGTGAGATCGCACTCCACCGGGCGCGGCACGTCGCCTGGAAGGCTCCTCTGGATAAGTTCGGCCACGCCTCGGTGATCCGCCGTCGTCACGGCGGGAATCTGCTGGGGGCCATCGTGGACCGCGAGGGCGCCGAGGGGGCTCACCCGGAGAACCTGTTCGAGGACGCCATCGCGCTCTACCTCGGCTACGAGCTAGGCAATGTCTGAATTCATGCTCTCAACGCTGCGGGGGAGTGTCGTCTACCTGGCGACTCCGTACTCCTCGTGGAGTGATGACCAGATGGAGCTGAGGTGGCAGCGGGTTACCGCGTTCGCCTCCGTGCTGGAGACCGTGGGCATCACCACGTTCAGCCCGGTCACTCAGAACCGTTCCGTGGCGCAGGTCGGGGCCATGTGCGAGGGGTGGGACACCTGGAAGACGTCCTGCCTGCGACTCCTCGACAGGTGCGACGCACTCCTGCTGCTCCCCTGCTACGATAACCCCATCGCGGCCTGGACGTCTGTAGGCGTCCAGACGGAGATCGAGCACGCACTCTCGCACGACAAGTCTTGCTGGGTGTGGAGCCCGGCCCGAAAGAGGATCTCATGGACGGACCATCATCAGGCGGCGCACGAGGACTGGCTGAAGTCCCGTTCCCTCCTATCGCGAAGCAGCGACCAAGATGTAAAATGGTCGGAGGGCGACCCTCGTTCTACACCCCAGCCAGAACAGCAGGCTGGGAGCGAGACGTCGCAGCCTGGCTACACGCTCACCCCAAAGGGCTTGAGCGCGTTGAAGGCCCAACGCGAGTCAGAGTCCAGTTCGTAGTTGACCGTCCGCGCACGGTGACGCGCGTCTGGCCCGAGAAGAAGCCCGACGTTGACAACTTCGTGAAGTCCTTCCTGGATGCGTGGGAGAAGTCTGGCCTGTTGGCGAACGACTCTCTCATCATCCGGGTGGACGCGGACAAGATCTACGCTGAGAAGGGTGGGTTCGGCTGCGTCCGCTTCAGCTACTGCCCGATGGAAGAGGGGCAGTTCCCAGAGCAGCCACGGTGGACTTGGTCATGATGACTGAAATCCAGGAGCGATGCCTCGAATACTTCGAGGAGCGGGGGCACCCGACCGGCGGTGTCGCAGTCATCCGCAAGGCCTACCAGGGCCTTCGAGAGATGCAGACCATCGTCGTCCGTGGCGAGTACATGTTCAAGAGCCTCGCCGACCTGACGCGGTTCCCGAAGCCGAAAGGGCAGCGGTCCATCACGCTGCGCAACAAGTTCGACAGCATCGTAGTCCTCAGGGCCATCGGTGCCATCCATTACTACCACGACGGCATCAACCACCGCGTCAGGACCCAGAGGGGACTGAGTGGGGAGTGGGGCCCGCAACCGAAGGTTTGGCGCATGTGAAGACCCAGTACCAGCTCACGCACAACGAGGTCGAAGAGGCCTGCGCCCTGTACGTCGTGGACGCCATCGGGCGCGCACGAGAGGTGGCGGTCGACCTTGTCGTCCAGCAGAAGCGGGCCCTCCTCGGTGAGGATGAGACTCGCGTCACCGCGGTCATCCACATCCTCGGGGAACTGGAAGAGGAGCTACCCCAGGAGAAGATCGGCTTCTCGGAGAAGGAGAAGAAGAAGTAGCGGTGACACGCTAGGCGACCCGATCAGGCGTAACCGTCAGAGAGCGCCCGGGTCTAGGAGCGCGAATGGACATGGCGCGCTCCCTCCTGTACCGCTAGTACGTCGGCGGTGATCCTGGCGGAGACGTACCGGGCCCGGGCTGGTGCTAGACAGCTGCGGGCCATTTTTGTGTCTTGCACCTACAGCCTGGGTGCTGTAGTGTTGTTGCCGCGGGGTAGTAGCCAAGCGGTCTAAGGCCCCTGACTTTCGATCAGGAGATCGTCGGTTCAAATCCGACCTACCCTACCAACTGAGAGGTTCCAGTGAACGTCGAAGACGTCCTTCTTATCGTAGTGCTCACCGTGCTGGGGACCGCCCTGGCCGCCGCCATCTGGAAGCTGGGTGACTGGCTGATGGACCTCGGTTGCGATGTCTCCTCCCTCAAGGGGGAGGTGGGGCGCAAGGCGAACTGCGCCCGACTCCGAGACGCTGAGAACAGCGCATCCGCGGATCGCGTCGCAGTCCGCCGCCTAGAGGAGCGGGTGGGTAAGCTCAGCGAGGGGTTGGCTGCCTATGAGTCGACGGTACTCCAGGCCCACTCATGGCTGGGGGACCGCGGCAGGCAGATCGACTCCCTCCTGGAATGGAAGGCTGAGTGGGAAGACGATGGACAGGACTGAACTCAAGAAGCAGGCGGATGCGCTGTCCGCGGCGATCTACGAGTCCAGCCTAGCTGAGGTTACTGGGCGGTGCATGGCGGAGTGGGCCATCGCTAAGCAATTCCACTTCCAGGCCCCATGGGGGTCGCCCCCCATCGGTAATCTGCGGGAGCCCCAGGCATCCCTGAACCAAACCCAGCAGTGGGTCCAGGAGCACCCGACCAAGGTCGAGGACTGTTACCAGGGTCCCGAGTCCGCCCATGAGATCATCTACCGCAAGGAGTACCTCCCCGTGGCGTGGTACCTCCCCACGGATGGAGATTTGCCGATCACCTGCCCCGACTGCGCCCGCTATGAAGAGCGCGTGGGGCCGGGGGAGAGATGCCTGGAGCACCAAGCGGCTCAGATGCGCTACGAGGATGGAACCGTACCCTCAGAGGTCGCCCAGCGGCATCTCGTCAGGCCTGTGTCGCGGGTTACCGTGATGGCCGACACCCCGATGCACCTGGAGCCCCATGAGCGGGCTGCCCGGCGGTTCCAGATCGTCGCGGCCTCCTACCGGAAGGGCAGGGGGATGGCGCGGTGAGCAGGACAGCCCACGGCTTCGCTAGAATCGTCCGCGGGATGGACGCCCTAGAGGAGGCTAGTAAGTGGGTCGGATTCGTGGTTCTCGTCCTTGTCCTGTCTCCAGCACTTGTCATTATTCTGCCACTTGCGTGGCTTCTAGGAGGAAGTCGGAATGACCCCTTACCACAAGATCCAGAGCCTCTTCAAGAGAGACCCGGCGACGAACCACAAGACCTTCCTGGAGGGTGAGTATTCCATCCCGGAGTTCGAGTACCTGAAGGACTGCCAGTGGAGCTTCACCGAGAAGGTGGATGGGACCAACATCCGCATCCACTACGACCCGACGAGCGCCAACGGCGTGAACGCGGGCGTGGTCTACGGAGGGAGGACTGATCGGGCGCAGATCCCCGTGACGCTGCTCGCGGCCCTGGACGGCCTCGGCTTCCGCGAGAAGCTGCCGCTCAAGTTCGACGGCCCGGTGACTCTCTACGGGGAGGGCTACGGCCCGAAGATCCAGAAGGGCGGTGGGAACTACCGAGAGGACCAGTCCTTCGTGCTCTTCGACGTGAAGATCGGCCCGTGGTGGCTGAAGCGTGCAGATGTGGTTCAGGTCGCCATGGACCTCGGGATCGACTGCGTGCCGTGGCTGGAGTGGGGCACCCTTCAGGATGGGATCGAAATGGTGCGAGCCGGATTCCCGTCCACGTGGGGGGACTTCGAGGCCGAGGGCATCGTCGCCCGCCCACGGGAGGAGCTGATGACCCGGAGCGGCCAGCGCATCATCACCAAGATCAAGTGCCGGGACTACCGCCATGACGCTTGAGGAGTTGCAAGAGAAGTACAACTGCGTGCTGGATGGAGACGATCACAGTGACGGCCAACTCAGGGGGGTCTTCGACCTCGCGGAGGCGATGCTGATGCAGATCGAGCTGAAGCACTCCCGGCTGGAGGCCATCGGTGAAGGCTGGAAGCTCGGGCCAGTCCTGGGCAAGGACGGGACTCCCATCGGTGGGGTCTACCTCGCCTACGGCAACACCCCCGCAGAGGCCATCCGCGCGTCGCACGAGTTGTGGAAGTTGCGCAACGCCCCGCTGGAGGACATCGTGGAGATCACCGACGGACCCAAGAAGCCCCGTGGCGTAGAGAACGACCCCGAGGACTGACATGTACCATCTCTTCACTGGAGACGACTACTACCCCGACCTACCGAGAGAAGAGCTAGGACTGATGACCCCACAGCAGAGAACGACTGTCCTGATGAAGCTGCACCGGATCGGGTCGCTGGCTACCCGCTCGCGGCGCCTGAGTGACATCTGGACGCCCGAGCAGGACCTAGCGGAGATCACAGCCCTCTACGAGGAGCTGACGGCTCCAGGGTCCCCTCTGGACCCGTACGAGGGGCACCGCCGGGAGTGCCAGATCAGATTCCGCGGCAGCTGCACCTGTACTGAGAGGTTGTGATGAGATACAGCGTTTGCGCGAGAGAGTTCTGGCCGTGTTCCTGGGACGAGGAGGGGACCGGGGGGCTGAAGGCTATCCGGCACTTCGATACACGCCTTGAGGCGTCCGAATGGGTGCTGGGTGGCTGCCCGGGGGCTCTGCAGGAGCAGTCCGTCTGGGTGGATGGGATGAACAGGGTCCCAGTGACCCCTAGCAGCGTCGAGCTGACAGCTGACGAGGCCGAGGCACTGAATGCCAGAGACAAGCTGGCGAAGTTCCGCTGGTTCACTAAGAACGCCTACATCGTGAGTGGCATCCTGGAGGCGCCTGAGATGTACCCGCAGTTGAAGAACTGGGACGAGGACCCGAGGTGGCCAGAGCCCGACCGCGCCGCCCTGGCGGCCGCCAAGGCGAAGCTGGAGTCGGTGTGGGGTCCGCGATGAAGCCGCTCTTGGAGACCTTCTACGTGATCCAGCGCCGCTCTGACGGGGCGTTCTACAACGGCCAGATAAACGGGTTCACCTTCAACGAGCACATGACGAACGGCCCGACGCTCTACAAGAGCGAGGCCATCGCCAGGTCACGAATCAGCGCGTGGCTGTCTGCGCGTGGCGGCATGGTCCGCGGTGCCAACATGACCGGAGAGGACTTCTCCATTCGGAAGCTGACGCTGACCGACCTCCCGACCACATCGGCCTAGGGTCGAAATGACCCAGAGCTGGTTCCAGATCTACTGCCGGGAGTGTGGCTGGGAGCTGGAGCCTCAGGCCGCCTGCGCGATGAGGCAGGGCTGCCCGTACTGTGAGGCGAGTGGCCTCTGGGTGCGGACCAACCCTGGCCAGGACCGCATCCCGCTATCGGCTCGCAGCCTGGATGAGGTGGGCTGGCGGTGTGAGTGGATGACCCCGTCTCAGATCTACGCGATGTACTGCAGGCCAATGAAGAAGGAGTCAGAAGGTGTTTGACACGACCGTAGTGGGACTGGGTGGCGACGGGCCGAAGCACGTCACGGCCACGGTTACTGAGAAGCGAGCCCCGACGGATGAGTCCGTGAGGCTCCTGAGGGAGATGGAGGCGGCGTCAGAGGCCAGCGTGGTGGCCGCGGGGCGCCTGAGCCACAACTCCCTCTCGGGGAGCTGGTACATCTTCCAGGACTCGATGACGCTGCGGGCCCGGGCCAAGTACGTCTACAAGCTGAACGGCGAGGACATCACGGGAGAGGTGGAGCTTGACCATCGAGACCTGGCTCAGCTGGGCGTCCACGCCATGCTGGAGAAGGTCTGCGACGCGGTCTGCCGCAGGCTCGCAGAGTCGATCACCCTGGATGCGTACGCCACCATGATAAACGATCACGGGTCGTGAAAAGGGAGTCTTGAAGTGGGTATCTCTAGTGATGCGATCTTGTTCTACGGACTGATGGTCGCCGAATCCGGCGACGCAGGCGATGATCCAGGCTGGATCAGCCAGCCCGAGCACGAAGACCATGAGGACGGTTTCCCCGGGGGGGTGGAGGAGGCCATCGCGGCCAAGGCTGGCGTCGTGGCTCCGGAGGCTGAATACGGCCCCTCGGTAGCCGCAGAATACTCGGCGTACTGGGAGGCCAGCAGGGAGGCGATGGAGGCATCTGGCATCGTGGTTGGCCAGCACTGCTCGTGGGACTTCCCTCTGCCTTACCTGGCGGTAACCTCCACCCATGAGGTCGCGGGCCGGGGCTACGCCATTGATGTCTCAGACAAGCGCGGCGAGTTCGACGAGGAGGCTGCGGACAAGCTCCTGGCGGGGGCCTGCGAGGCCATGGGCGTCAAGCCCGCCAAGGGCCGCTGGTGGCTGTGCAGCCTGATGGGTTGACACCGCGCCAGCACCCCTTAGCTACAAGATCCCATCACTTACGGACAAGTGCAGGGGTTTCTATCCAACGCGCACTGCATGTACGATGCGCACCGAACGGGAGAGAGCGATGAGTAAGGAGGGTTGGATCTGCCCCCGCTGCGATGCTGTCCACGCGCCCTGGGTGTCCGGCTGCAAGTGCGGCACGAACCCTGTCGTGCCAACCCGCCAGCGTGACCCGACGAACATCGGTCAACTCGTCCCAGAGGGCTTCACGGTGCTCGCCCATCAAGGCCATCAGTTCGACCAGTACCATGAGGTCGCCTGCAAGAGGTGCGACTGGAAGGAGCAATGGCACGACGGCTCTGCAAGCCCCATCCCGAAGCGATGCAACGAGCATAGGACGAGATGTCAGGGGCGCAAGTGATGGGTCACTATCGAGGCCGCGACAACCTGAAGCGCAAGCGGCGCATCACCCGTCGGCAACGCCCGGCAGAGGTCATGCGGATCATGAAGCTGGCGTTCTCCCATATCCTCAGTGGCAGGGTCGGTAAGAGCAGCATCGTCCACGACCTGCTCTGCGGTCGGGACCGATGAGCCGCGCATCCAACTGTAGCTGCTGCAACGCCAAGGCCGACGACGAGCGTGGGTGGTGGTGCTACGCCTGCCTCAAGAAGTTCGAGGAGTTCGGGAAGTCCTGGCAGGCTGCTCGGGCTCAGAAGTTCTTGAATCAGCGTGATGAGGCGGTCCAGAAGCTCAGGGCCGAGCGGGAGGCCAGGGTGGTCCTGAACTACATGGTGGACGGCAGGTTCAGCGACAAGCAGAGGGAGCAGGACATCCAGACTGTCGCGGGGTTCATCTTGGGGTGGTGGCCCGGCCTGGAGGACGGGCTTTCGTGGCCTGAGGCTGCGGAGGACCCTGAGAGTCACGACGGTTGGGCGGCGGCCAAGAGGCTGGTTTTCTCGTCAGAAAAGCCGAAAAGGCCCTGAGCGGGGTCTGATCCCGAGTGAGACCGCAGTTTCCTTCCTGTGGGACCGGTGATTCTCACCGATTCTGCCCCGTTTCGTGCCCCTTTTTGACCCACTTCTGCCCGGTGCTGCAGCTGAGGGCCGGGGTGTTCGGGTTCTGTTCCGGGCCATGAAAACCGCACCTAGGGCCGGAGTTCTGGGTGGCCCCGGTTTTCTATTGGGCCCGGTCACCGCTCCACGTGGAGCCAAGGATCCCCCGTTTCACGGCCTAAGAAGGCCTTCTAGAGACTACCAGGGACAGTATTTCCAAAATCCGTGCGCATATCTAAGGGGGTTGGGACTCCCCCGGGCCCCCCGGCCCCCGGCCTGAGGGGGGATCGTAGGGCCTTCTGGGAGGGGGGTTGCCCCTGCTTCTCTCCTGCTCTCCCCTCTCCATCTACTCTCTCTCCTCCTCTCTCTCCCTCTCTCTAGCTGAAGGGGTGTTGCTCCTAGTGCATCGCCGGGCTCTAATCCTACTTGACGCGCTAGCCTTGACCTGTCATAATGTGCTTGTTCCGGTGTATTGAGCGCCTCGTCCCGAAGCGCGCCCCTCGCGCCTTGCGCCGGGGTTCACCCCTTCGGAGTTAACTCCGAAAACAACCGGACACGAGGATGACAATGGCACAAGCTCAGTCGATCAACACTCTTGCGCACGAGATGCGCGAGGCGCAAAAAAGCGGGCAAGGCGAGCTTCGCACGACGAACGCGCCGCTTTCGATGGCACCGGAGCAAGCGTTTCTGGATAACGCGGTTCACGCGGTTCACGCGAGCGGGTGCGAACTTGGTGCGCTTCTCGGCACCGTGTTGCCTCCACCGCCCGACGACGGCGCGTACGCTGCCGCGTGGGCCGTTTCTAGCCGAGTGCTCAGCCGCGCGGTTCAGGTGCAGAGCGCCGGAAGCGGGCGCTACCGCATCGCCGTCCCTGGTCCACTCCGCGTGGCCAAGTTCGTGAAGGCCAACGGGAGTTACTTCGGCCTTACCCCGGAAGGAACGAGCGTGGCGCTTGCCTGCATCGGACTGGCGGAGGCCGGGTGCAAGGCGTCGTCCGACACCAAGAAGGCCCGTCAAGCGTTGCGCGGCCACGCTGACGAGATCGAGGCCTGTCAGACGCTCGACACGAGTGAGAGTCAAGAGTTCGGCGCTGTCGAGGGGCTCTACTTCAAGAGTCTGCCCGGCAGCTTCGTCGAAGCCTGCAATGCGGCGGGAATCGGTTTCCCCACCGTCGAGACCCTGGCCTTCATCAAGGAGGAAAAGCCCCGCGAGGAGAAGGCCCGCCGCGTCACCCTCGACCCTGACGGGTTGAAAGTGTCCGTCAAGGAATCGGAGCACGGCGCGTCGGACTTCCCGGTCCTGATGACGTTGGACGGGCGCATCCTGGCTCCAGACTACGACAAGCCCCACGCTGGCGACTTCGCGGCCTGTATCGTGGCCGCGGTTGAGTCGGCGACGGACAAGCTCAGGGAGGCCAACGCCAAAATCATCGAAATGGCAAAGGCGGCGTCGGCCCTGGCTGACGCTGAGCGCGCGGCGAAGGCTGCCCGCGACGCCCTGCGCGAGATCGAGAAAGCCTAGCCCACCCTCCCGGGCACGGCCTGGCTCCGACCCCTTCGGGGGTCGGGGCCTTTTTTCGTGCTCGCTCCCTTTCGGAGTTAACTCCGAACAGACTCCGCCCTCTGCCACGAAGGCACGGCAAGCCGTAACGCGCACCTGCGCATCAATTCAACTCACTTCCTGCCCAACCAGGAGTTAGACATGACGTCAAGCTGTAACAACCTCTGCACCTGCGCCGCAGGCACCCGCAACCCCAGCCGCGCCCTGCGCGAGGGCCCTAACCACAAGCACCATTGGAGGGTGGCTCGCACCCTGTTCTGGGGTGACGGGCAGGCGTTCCAGTCGGACACCGACGAAGAGGTGGCCAAGCTCTTCCGCTACCAAGAGGCGCTCAGCCGCATCAAGGCCGCCACTGTCGCCCTCCCTGTTATCAGGGGCACGGGGTGGTTGCGATGACTGCGCCCGTGTGCGGGCGGACGCTGAAGAAGGTGTGCTACTTCCCTCATGCAACGTACGCCCCGTGCGACCATGTCGGCAAGCACGACTACTGCAGCGGCATCAAGACGCTCGACGGAAGAGACTCAGGGCGGTGGAGCGCCTTCAGGGCCAACACTGATGCGCCGCGGGCGCCCGTGGAGGTCAAGCCTGAGCCCTGCGGCAAGGTGCTGGACCCCAAGTATCAAAACCTGGGCGTCCTGTACGGAGCCTGCGACCGGCGCCAAAACCACGAGGGGCACTGCTCGGGTGAGAGGATCCGAGAGGGACTGCTCCAGTCGCGATGGATGGCCAGCCAGTCGAACTGCGCCCATCCCGTGGCAATTCAGCCCGACCCCGCCGACTGCAAGTGCTCCCCGGAGTACGTGTGCCTAGACCACCAGAAGCCCCACCTTGACGGGGTGGTGTACCACGAGATCTCCGTGGGCAACAAGGGCGGCATCGCTGACCTCGACCTGCCACCCCCCGACAGCATCCGCGAGGCCCACCAGCGGGCCGCCAACCGCTACAACAAGATCCAGCTCGACTACCGCAAGGGGAGAGGTACTCCGCGATGAGGATCAAGTACAGGGTCGACCATTGGCCCGGGGTCCAGATGACTGCCCATGTCGACAGCAAGGTTGTCGACGGCAAGCAGCATGTCTGCGTCTTCGGGTCTAGCACCAACAACGTGACTGTCAACATGATGGCCACGGACGGAGAGATCATCGACCTCTTCGAGGAGTTGGACGCCCGCGAGCGCGTGATCGACGATGCCGCGGAGGCACGGCTGCGCAGGGCTGCAGACAAGCCCGAGCCCAAGCGGGTGGATGGCTGGGCGATCCTCGCGTCCGATCGATTCCACCGCCCCCATTGGAGAAAGGCATGAGTGAATCGAAGTACACGCCCGGCCCTTGGGCCGTTTGCGTGCCAGCCTTTGGGCTGAACGTCCTTTCTATCGAGCAGGACGCCGCGTTGATCGAGGGTGAACCGTCCATCATTGGGGAGATCGACCTCTCCGGCGTTGGTATCGACGACGAGACCGGCGCGGCCAACGCCCGCTTGATCTCTGCTGCGCCGGAGTTGCTGGATGTTGCATCCCGCCTGGTCGCCTGGTCCTTTGGGCGGCGTAGTCTCGCTGAGTTGGACGAGATCACGCGAGAGGCCGGCGAGGCTTCCGATAGGGCTGAGGGGCGGTCATGATCAGCCGGGATGCGCATCGCCCGCCATGCTCGCCGAAGGACACGGCAGGCGCCATCCGCTTCGCCAAGGCCCTCAACAAGATGCTCCTGCGCGGAGTGAGGCGACCCATCCGCTTCCCCACCATTGCGGAAGCCATCAGCGTCGCCAAGGCGAACGGGCACTACCCCGTCATGTACCTCACCCCCACGCCCCGCATGGAGATGGAGTCTCAGGCCAAGCCCGGGGACTGGTTCTGCCTGGACTGCGACCGAATCCTCTGCCGTAACGAGCCCATCGCCACGCTCACATATGGCGGCCGGGGCGGGTGCGGCTACGACCCAACCCGGAGGCCCATGAGTACCTACCATATCTACGACAACCCCGAGGACGACTGGGACTGGTGCCACCTGTACACGGGGCGCTGGTTCGGCTTCTCGTTCTACAAGGACTGCTTCGGATGGGACCTCAGCCTGGGGCCCGTCAACATCCACCGCTCGTACGGAATGGAGTGAGACATGAGTACACCCGAAACCCTGAGAATCGACGGCACCGAGTACGTCCGGGCCGACAGCGTGAGCAACGCGCCCACGGGCAACCGTTGCATCGTGGTCCTGCCTTCGGGCTGGATTTTCGTTGGCAACCTCTCGCACAACGAAGCGGACGAGAACGGAGCCACCCTGCGGCTCACGAACGCCAGCAACATCCGCAAGTGGGCGAGCGGCGGATTCGGCGGGCTCACGAAGTCGCGCACGGAATCCGGCGCGGACCTCGATCCCTGCGGCGATGTCGTGTTCAGCTACGACAAGCCCCTTCTCATGGTGCCGGTCGATGCTGACTGGTAGCGGCTCCGGCTACGGCAACGGCTTCGGCTACGGCAACGGCTTCGGCTACGGCAACGGCTCCGGCTCCGGCTACGGCTCCGGCTACGGCTTCGGCTACGGCAACGGCTTCGGCTACGGCTTCGGCTACGGCAACGGCTCCGGCTCCGGCAACGGCTTCGGCTACGGCAACGGCTTCGGCTACGGCAACGGCTTCGGCTACGGCTACGCACTCAAGCCCGAAACGGCAACCATCGAGGACTGACATGGACCACTACATCTCCGAGAACTGGGCCTTCGCCCAGCGCATGATCGACCGCGGCCAGTCGTACGGTGACTGGCAGTCCCGCGACCGCGGCAAGCAGCTGCAGGATCGCATCGACGCCCACCTCGAAAGGATGACCGAGGGTTGCGACCAGCCCTGCTGTCGTCCCTAGTTCTCGTCCTGGGTCGGGCCCTCGTTGGGATGGGTCCGGCCCGGGGTGAGTCCTTCAGCCTGCCGCTTCACCACGGAGCGACAGGCCCAAGGGCTCAGCCCAACAACACACCGCGCAAGCGGTAAGGAGTGATCGAATGTTCAAGAACCTCACCTCGTGGTTGACCTCCCAGATCGTCGCGGGCGCCCAGCGTGCCGTGTACAAGACCGCGGGAGACAAGATCCTCGACGTCATCCGCGGAATCGGCGGCAAGGCGTGGTCCCGGGCCTTCAAGGGCCAGCTCTCGTGTCTGGAGAAGCCCGCAGCGGCGGCCCTCCTGCGCGAGATCTCCCGGCACGGCGCTCCCTGCTCCCAGCAGGCGGCCATGGCGGCGGACATCATGGTGCAGGAGGCTACCGCCGACTTCGCCGCGCCCGTGCTCGCTCAGCTGACCTCGGGCCTCACCGAGGCCCTCTCCGGGGTCGGCGAAGCCGTGACCAGCGGCGCGTCGCGTAGCTGATGGGGC
>Ga0316203_1001163_pt1 | contig 20801 bp, 13 predicted proteins | sample 6monrhotite_MG_FD_204940 | JGI IMG/M metagenome (GOLD analysis project Ga0316203, IMG submission 204940) | Microbial mat bacterial communities from mineral coupon in-situ incubated in ocean water Damariscotta River, Maine, United States -... | ecosystem: Environmental > Aquatic > Marine >... | reverse complement strand
GAAGGTCCTCCTGGAGAACCTGAACCTCGAAGGCCAGTACGTCGAGTTCGCGTCCGACGCCGCAACTGCGGTGCGTGCGGGCGGCGCTCGACTCATCGACTCGGTCGACATCGACAACAACCAGTTCGAGGTCTCTGCGGCCATGGACGCGGCTGTTGCCGACAACGACTACGTCATGCTGTCGCGCTCGGATGACACGTCTCGCTCCGCGAGCCTCGTGGACTCCAACGACACCGCTGACCTCATCGGGCTCCCGGGTCTGATCGACGACTACAGCCGCCTGACCACGTTCCAGACGCTGACCAACGCGACCGCCTCGCGGTTCAAGTCTCACGTCCTGAGCAACTCGGGCACCAACCGTCCGCTCACCGAGGCCCTCCTCCAGAAGGCCATCTCCATCGGTCGCGTCCGCCAGCCCGGCAAGTCCGGCGACGGTCCGTCCGTGGCTCGTTGGAAGTTCCTCTGCCACGACTTCCAGCGTGACGACTTCGCTCTCCAGCTCACCGCTGACCGCCGCTACACCTCGCCCCTCCTGGGGATGAAGGGCATGAAGGCGTACGCGGGCTGGGACATGGGTGAAGTCCTGACCTTCGACGGCATCCCGTTCGTCTGCTCGCAGCTCGCTCTCCGCAACAGCCTCTTCATGGTTGACTGCAAGGAGACGTTCATCGTCCACAACGGTCCCGCGGAAGGTCAGTTCCTGACCGAGCCGGGTGGCTCCGGCCGCGCGATCCGCGTCCCGGGTGGGACGAAGTTCGAGTACGTCTGGTGGGCGTACATGAACTTCGCCATGCGCCAGCGCAACTCCAGCGTCCGCATCGACGATCTCACCACCATCACTGGCATCTGATGCTGGTAGCCCCGGCCCCTAACGGGGTCGGGGTTTCCCTCCTGGAGTACAGATGGCACGCACCACGGGAACGAGTCACTTCTCATCGGCCCACATCGTAGTCGATGGTGGTGACAACGATCAGTTCGTCACCTCGGAGGCTCTGGCCGACGGGGCTGCCACGCACACGGTCGCAAGCGGCACGCCCGACCTCACGACCCCGCACGCCTCGCTCTGCGTGGCCCGTGGGGTCACCGTCACTGTCACGGACGCATCCGGCTCCGGCCTGAGTGCGGCTGTCACCGTGACTGGAACCTCGATCAACGATGGAGTCCTCACTGAGACGTTCACCGCCCTCACCGACTCGTCTGGCACGGGGACGATCTACTTCGGCACCAAGCCCTTCAAGTCCGTCACGGCCGTAACCTCCGTATCCACCGGATACGCAGCTGGCGACCTCATCAAGGTGGGTGAAGGCGCTGCCTACATCCTCCCGACCACACGACAGGGCCAGGCGTGGCGCTTCGAGGTCCCCTCTGGGCCCGACGCAGCCGTCATCGCCCTGAACGGTACCGCTGCCACCACCGCGGGCAACGCGAACGTGGCCAACTACACGGACCAGCTGGTCCTTGAGAACGGGGCCAACAGGGGCCTCTCGAACCATGAGGTCGGCTACTCAAGCTCCGGCCTCTTCTCCGTTATCGCCGACGTGCTGGAATCCGGAGCATGTACGCTCCGCTTCGAGGTGCTCGGCTTTGGACCCGATGGCGAATAGCCACAAGAAGGAATGAAGCAATGGGTATCCGATCCAGAAACGTAGACGACAAGGGCGGCCGACAGACTGGCCTGGGCCTTTACCAGACGTTCTACCTCGTGGGCACTGGCCCCGTCTCGGGCAACGAGGCAGCCATCGTGGCGGCCGTCGCCCCGGACGCAACTGCAGGGGCTACCAAGGAGCTGACCATCGCGGCTCAGCCCGACACCCCCCGCACCCTCAACTGCGAAGTGAGCACGGACGCCGACGCCGATCTCACCGCGAAGTTCGACATCCGAGGCATCACCAGCTACGGCGAGCGCGTTCACGAGACCGTGAGCGGCGTGACCCTGGCTGGCGGAGCCGTGGAGACCGTGTACGCCTATCGCCAGGTGGACTCGATCATCGTGACGACTGACACCACGGCAGACGTGGACGCGGCTGATCGCGTGCGCGTGGGCTGGGGCCCGTCCCACGGTTCCCCCGTGAGGCTCGCTGCGACCACCGACGTGGTCGGCGCCTACGAGCGCGTGCAGGACCCCGGCACCCCGACCGACTGGGTCAAGCTCACCGTCGTGACCTCCGGTCTCGGAACGGGTGAGGTCCTCGTGGACGTGACCTACCACACGCTGGAGTTCGGCGATGTCCCGGCCACTGGCCAGGAGTACCTCGTCAACATCCAGTCGACCGCGGACCTGTCCGAAATCGACATGGCGTCTAGCTGATGAGCGCCCAGAGTCTCTCCAACATCTCCGTCTACCCCTTCATGGAGCCAGACGAGTCGGTGCGCTCTGAACTGAAGCGTCGGTGCACTGCCCCTGACGGGGTCCAGTTCGCCGACGTGGTCTTCCGCCCCGACCGGAATTGCCTGTGCCTCGTGGAGAGGAGCAAGCCCGGTCCTGGCGACCCTGAAGGTGAGTGGTACGTGACGTACGAACTCATGACGATGGACGGTAGGCCCCGGCAGGCCGACCACCGAGAGGTCGAGTCCGTCCTCTCCCGCGTCTACGGCAACACTGGCGTGGACAAGGACTGGTACGCCCACCTCAAGCAGTCCGAGCGTGACGCCAAGGATAAGTCACGCATGGAGCGCTACGAGCACGGCAAGTACACGATCCGCAGGATGAACAAGGCCGCTGCCAGCTGGCGGACCACGACCTACGCTGGCGCACCAGCCCAGCTCAACGTGGACCTGCAGTACCCGTGCGGCCATGGCGAGGAGCTGATGGCTGCCGAGTGCGCGATCTGCTCACCAGACACCCGACTCTCCCTCTTCATGCGCTGATGCCCTACGCACTGGCTGACTTCCCGCTGCTGAGCGACTGTGCCGCAGAGATCTGGCGAAAGCTGGATCAACCTGAGGACGAGACCGGCCAGCTGACCTGGGACCCGGACATCGAGCTGAACCAGGCGTTCCGCTCGGAGTTCCGCTACCTGTGGGACCGCATCTCCGCTCTCGACCGATCCTGGGGCGTCAAGGTCTCCACGGTGAGTGTGACTGCCGGAACCCGGGCTGTCGTCCTCCCCACTGACTGCCACAAGATCCGAGAGGTCTGGGAGCTGCGCGGGGATAAGGAGGACATCAACCACGCTTCGGGAAGATGGGACCAGCTCGGCCAGGCTGAGTACACCTTCAAGTATCGCCCTGACCTGCGAGAGCTTTACTACTTGAAGAGCCCCACGGCGTCCGTGACGCTGCGGATCGTCTACTACTACACGCCCCCTGAGCTGTTCCACAGCCGCGTGCAGGAAGACGGAACCCGAGTGGGCCCGACTGGCACGACCTACACGTACACGGGAACGCTGGGGTCGCAGGAGTCAACGGAGAATGGCCGCCTGGTCGGCCGCGATGCGTACGCCTACGGTGGCACCGGAGCCCCTGGCATCGGCGCTGTCACCGCCTGGAACGGCGTGACGAAGCAGGTGACCGTGACCGTGGACACGTCGGACTCCGACTACAGCGACTACGGCTCCGCGTGGGACGGCACAACACTTCTCACATGCAGACCGGAACTCCCCAAGAGCGCGTACGATGCCTTCATCTACGGATGCTGCGCACGCCTCCTGGACAAGCTGGACGATGACGGGTGGCGGATCTTCGAGGCGCGTAGAGAGCGCAGCCTCGCCCAGCTCGCCACCGACGTCATGCAGCTCGAAATGACAGACCCCATTCAGACCAACGACAGCACGAGTGGCTCGCACGGCGACCCCCTCGACGAATTCTACTCCTAGAGGAAACATGGCAGATTTCGACAACTCCTTCAGCTCACACGCGAAAGAAGAGCGTGTAGCGTTGGTCAACCCGACCCGCTTTCCCGTGTCCCCCATGGGCAACGGTCGGCAGCTCGACATGAACCCGGGGCAGCTCGACGGTAAGTTCTCCTGCATCCAGATCCTGGACAAGACGACTGCTGACGCCTGCCACAAGAACCGCAAGCACTTCCTGGAGAAGTGGCCCGTGGAAGAGGCCCGCATCGTCTACGACCGCGCCAAGGAGATGGGCGGCGGACCGCACGACTTCTTCCGTGCGATGAAGGAACGGACCGGGAGCGAGCGCCCCAGCACCGAGGCCATGTTCTTCGAGATCAAGGTCCGCGAGGACCTTCGAGCCGAACTCGCAGACAACGGCGTCCACATCCAGGACTCGCAGTTCGACGATGTCGATACCGACACGCTGAAGCGCTGGCTGAAGGACCCGATGGCGTGGCGTAACGAGACTCTCCGCAAGAGCCACCCGGCCGCCCTTCCTGAAGAGGAAGAGCCGGAGTCCGTTGAGGACGTCCTCGACGCTCCGATGGACGTCTCCGCCGCGGACCGCAAGACCCTCTGGGACATCGCGAAGACGATGGAACTCCCTGACATCGCCAAGAACATCAAGACCGAGGACCTCCGGGCGCGCGTCGCGGAGAAGGCCGAAGCTGGACTGTAATGGCAAGGCTGGAGCAGAGGTCGTTCATCGGTGGATTCGGAAGCCTGGACAACGGGGTCGCAGAGCCTGCGGCCACCCCCGATGCCCTCATCACAGCCTACGACATCGAGCACGACCGCCAGGGCTCCATCAAGCAACGGCCCGGTCACGTCAAGGTGGCCGGGCTTGAGTCTTGGTCCACGAGGGAAGCCCCGCTTGGCGCGGTGACCTCCGCCGGGGCCACGGGCCGCGTGTACGTCAGGGTGACCTACGTTACCGCAGCCGGAGAGACCGACGACACGGTCTCCAACGCCAACGCCGATAGTGCGGTAGCGGTTGCCAGCATGGCGATCACCGTCCCCTTCCATGCTCGGGCAGTGAAGCCTGTCCGGCATGACGTCGATGAGAACATCCTGTACTTCGGGGAGGACTTCCCAGCGGTCGGGGCGACCACCTCCGGCTTCGACGACTTCCGCGTTTTCTCCCGCGGCCCCTTCCTGCAGGACGAGACCCGCCTTGGCGCCAACCCGGGGCTTCGACCGCTCTACAACCGCCTCAAGCCCCTAGCGGAAGCGGTGTCCTCCTCGTCCTGGGATGACACCAACAGAGCGCTCAGCCTGGACCGCCCCATCCCCGACCTGTTCGGTCCCGGAATGTCGGAGGCCGACCGCACCCTCGACGTACTCTTCCCCGATCAGAAGGGCCTCCCGGTCCTCTGGTGGAACATGTACCTGTCCACGGACGGGGTGAACTACTACTACCACCGCAGCGGAGCTGGAGCTGAGAATGGCATCGTCGTCAAGTCGACCGATGTCAACACGGCCAACACCCGAGCGCCATCCACGCGCATCACCCGCACCGCCCCCACTGCTGTCGTCGCGGACGCCACGAGGACCGTCCCCGAGACTGGCGCGACCGTCACGGCCAAGACTGGCCTGGGCGGAGGGGCCTACCGCGCCTGGTACGTCTGGGAGACTGGGCGTGAGGAGTACGTGGACGCCCCCGGCTGGAGCGAGATGAAGCAGCGCCTCGGCTTCATCGGCCCCGAGCGCATCCCTCGCGGCAAGCAGCTGACGTGGCCGTCCTCCCAGGTCCTCTTCTCCGTTTCCGAGGACCAGCAGTTCACGATCACGCTCCCCACCTTCCCCTCCGGCGTCAGCAAGGCCAGGGTCTACGTCGAACAGATTAGAGCCTTCGAGTCAGGGCTCTCCGGAGTCAACGAGGTCATCGACTACGTCGGCGTCTCCGGCTCCGGCGGTACGAGAATGTACACCCCGGGCACGACCGTCACTGGCTGGGTGAATGAGACGTCGCTGAGCACGAACACCCCCGCAGAGCACCGAGCGCTAGGTGGCCTCGTCCCTACTCCGTCCGACGTGGCCGCTGAGGGTGGCACGAGCGTTGGCTACGATGGCTACGCTGGTAGGCGCTATCAGTTCGAGTGCGAGGTCGACTTCGGCATCCTAGCCACGACCGTCGCAGCCATCGAGCTGAAGATGAAGACCGCCAACACTGGCACCGCGGGCGAGGCGGAGTCCGTGAATGGTGAGATCTACGCCCGCCTGTGGAACGACACGACTCAAGCCTGGGTCGAGGTCCGCACCATCTCCCTCAAGGACCTCAAGGACGGCTGGACCATCCTGACGGTTGCGGCGGACTTCACGGCTGGCATGGAGGAGACGGACGGCGGCGTTGACCGCATCGTCTGGGCCATCGAGCTACTCCAAGGCCCCAACGTCCGCATCGACTACGTGCGGCACTTCAACTACTCGCTCACGACGCGCACCTACGAGACTGGCCTCATCGAGCTGCTGCCGCTTCACGCCTACCTGCAGGCTAAGGATGTCCTTCCGGAGTCCACGTCGGTCGTCTTCGACAAGCCCATCACCAACCGCGCCGGACTGCCGATGCCCCTGGATACCACCGGGCAATGGCCGCTCACGCTGCACTCCACCGACCAGATCGGCGACTCCGGAGGGGAGGAGTTCAAGTCCGACCTCATTGCGGGGGCGGCGGACTCTCTCTTCGTGGAGCGAGCGGGAGAGCTTCAGCGCATCTACCGGGAGGAGGGGCCCAACTGGACCAAGGTCGTCGGGAACGACTGGAGGTTCTCGAACTACCTGAACCGGACCTTCGCCGTGAACCCCGGCCGCCACGAGGGGAACATCATGTTCGATGGCTTCTCCGCGCAAGCGATGGGGATCGCTGACCCCATCAGCCTGCAGGGCTCCGCCATCCCGATGGTCGCACCAGACCCGGATAGCACCTACGAGGGCGAGTACTACGTCCAGTACGTGCGCAAGATGACGACCCCCGGCCGCAGCTACGTGAAGCTGTCGAAAGCGGTCAAGTTCACTGACACGTTCCAGCTTGACGAGTACGACAACCTGACGGCTCGGTACCGCCTGGTCGGGCCGGGTCCGACTGACCCGCAGGTCACGCACGTCCGCCTCTACCGCACGAAGAAGGGCACTGGCAAGGCGTTCCTGACTCGGGAGATCCCGATCATCGAGAGCGACCAGTCCGAGTCCTTCTTCTCCGAGGACGGGCAGTTCGTCATCGACTTCATCGACTCCGTGGACGATGACCTCCTCGGCCGCGAGGCGGACTTCAGCACTGGGCAGCCCCCCGCGGCTCGGCTGATCGAGCAATGGGGCGAGCGCCAGTTCCTAGTCCCGCAGGCAGACGGGGAGCTGGCCTACTTCTCGCGCGTCACCCAGGAGGGCTCCGCCGACCCGGAAGGCTTCGACCCGGCCTCCTTCGTGGACGTCAAGACGCGCCGTGCCAGCACGATCACGGCCCTCTCCCCATACGGCTCTGCGCTCCTGCTGCATACCGACAACGGCATCTCCGCTGTCACTGGCGTGGCCCCCAACCTCTCCGTGAACCCGCTCTTCTCGGATGCGGGCGCCATCGGCCCCAAGGCCTGGGCCAACGTCGACAACGCTCAGTGGGTCATGACTCGCCGCGGGCCCTGCTTCATCTACGGTGGGGACCTTCGGCTCGCGTCCTTCAAGGTGGAGGGCTCGATCAAGAAGGCGAACCTGGACACCGACGCCGCGCGCAAGTGCAACTGCCTCCTCTACCGAGCGCGAGGCCGCACCCAGCTGTGGTTCTCCTACGCCCGCAGGCCCGGAGAGAACCCCGACCGCGTCCTGGTGAACGACCTGAACGTCGGGTCCGGCACCGGGGAGGAGCGGGAGCTGTGGGCTGAGTGGCGCGGACTTGACCCGTACGACACCGTGGTCACGGACGACTACTCCGGCAACGAGATGGTTGTCTTCTCCGACCACCACGGCAACCTCCATCGGCACGACGCGGACATCACCGACAACGGCATGCCCATCGAGGCCGAGGTGACGACCAAGCCCATCGACATCTCCGGGTACGGAGTCTCCTTCCGCCCGCGGATGATCGTCCTCAAGACGAACGGCCAGAAGGGCAACAGCGTGACGCTGGAGGTCATGAAGGACTACCAGAAGAGCGCCATCCACCCCCGCAAGTTCCTTGTCGACATGGGTGTCTTCTCCGCCGCCATCTGGGGCAAGTTCGAGTACGGGGACGGCACCGTCTACGGCGACTCCACCTCTGACGCCTTGCAGAACTCCAGCCGCGTCCACCTGGGCAGGCCGATGCAGCAGATCCAGTTCCGCATCGGGACCGCCTGGGCCGACATGCCGCCGGGCACGCCACGCGACAACGCCTTCGAGCTGAGCGGGTACGAGATCTTCTACCGCCCCCTCGGGCTGCGCCGCTCCCGAGTGCTGTCATGAGCACCCGCAGGTACGACCAGCTCCACGCGAACATGGCAGACGAGACTCGGGTGGAAGTCCTCCGCACCTCCCTCCGAGAGATCGACGAGGACGTGTCCCGCATCAACGAGTCGTACGAGGACGTTGTCGTCACCTTCGAGCAGGCACTCACTGAGACGCGAGTCGAGCACACCCTCGGGGAGACGACGCGCAAGTTCACTGTCATGTACGTCAACGCCAACGCCGCCATCTACAACGGGGCCAAGAACCCTGACTCCAAGGGCCTCTGGCTCATCTCCACGGTCGCGCCCCTAGAGGTCGAGGTCCGGGTCTACAGGTCGTGACATGACTTCCAAGAAGGACACGCTCCCTCACATCATCCGCAACCTCATCAACGTGGACGGGGATAAGCTCCAGGAGATCCTGGACGCCCTGGCGGCCTTCGTCCCCACGACTGCGGAGAACATCAAGTCCATCAACGCCTCCTCCATCGAGTGGGACATCCCCGCCCCCGCCGAGGCGTTCCCGTCGGACACCTACCGCACGGGCGGCAACATCGACGAGGTGCAGTTCCTGCAGGAGGCCCCCAACCTGTCGCTGCTCGGGTTCGACCCGCTCTACACCTCGACCTATGGGCTCCGGCTGAACCGCCAGTACGCCTCCAATGCCCTTCTCGAAGAGGGGAAGCAGTCCATCGGCTGGCTCGCTCCCGGGCTCTTCCTGAACAAGTTCTGCGCCATCGTCTGCGACGGCGCGAACGGGCGGGTCTACATCATCGCCCCCGCCGGGGGCCCTGAGGGTCTCACCGTCCAGAAGCTGGCGGAGTTCAAGGTCGGGGCTGGCCCTCGGCACGCCTGTCAGACCGCGGACGGCACGATCTACGTGACCTGCGACGACGGGGCTGGTGCAGTCTCGATCTGGCGCATCCGCAACGGTGTTGCTTCGGAGTTCATCACCGACGCGACGCTCACTACGGCATCTATCGACGGCCTCCGCAAGATCTACACGAACCGCAGCGGTACGTTCCTGTACGCTATCGCGAACGAGTCCACGGCCTACTTCGACTCGATCCTACAGGTCAAGGTGGCGGACGGCACGGTGGCCGTACAGACCATCGACAGGGACGCCGCCGGTTCGGTCCTCGCCACCGCCTCGGCGGCAGAGGAGATCGTCGACCTCGTCGTGACCTACCCAGACGAGCGATCCGGGGAGAGCCGCAAGTCCTACATCGCAGTCGCTCAGTCCCGCTCCAACGGGGGGACCACCGGGACGCTGTGGATGATGTACGGGGACGACGGAGTCACTGGGAATGCCAGCTGGGGCTCGCTGGACCTGTCGGATACTGCTGACGTCTCGCGGCTCAACAACCCCACCGGGCAGGCCAACGAGCACCTCAGAGCCATGGTCACGGTCGGGAGTAGCCTCTTCATCCTGGCTTCGTACACCAATGAGGTGGACACCTCCTGGGCGGTGATCTCCTACGACGAGCAGCAGCACGACGCTGGCGCCATCGGGGACGGGTTCTCCACGATCACCTCCGGCACGGACACGCAGTCCTGGGCTACCACCGGGGCGTCCGACTGCTACGGCAGCGCCTGCGCAACCCCTCAGGGCGTCTACGCCATCATCCCGAACGGTGACGTGCTCTACTGGCCCCGCGGCAGTTCCTCCGTGAGGATCTTCACCCCTCGCGGCGGCTGGTCCGCGGGCACGGGCACGACCGTCTCCCAGGGCTCCAGCGTCGCCTTCCTGGGGCGCTGCATCATGGTGCAGGCCACCGACACCGCAGCAGACGGAGAGAGCCTCATCATGAGGCCCTGGTAGAGTACGGCATGAGAAAACACGAAGAAGCAGTGAGACTCTACGGCAACGGATCGACTCAGCGTGACATCGCCAAGCGGTTCGGCGTGTCCCAGTCGACAATCGGCCTCTGGCTGGCGAAGGCCGGGGTAGTGGCTAGGCGGAACGGCCCGTCACCCAGATCGCTAGCGGATCGCTTCTGGGAGAAGGTTGAATTCAAGCCCGGGGACTGCTGGAGGTGGCTTGCGTCTGGCAATGTCCTCGGGTACGGGAAGATCCTCAGCGAGGGCGGCGCGGCTAACGGTCGGTGGCTCAAGGCGCATCGCGTCTCCTATGAGCTAGAGAACGGACCCATCCCCAATGGGCTCGTCATCGACCATGCGTGCCGAGAGCCATCCTGCGTGAACCCCGCCCACCTGGAAGCTGTGACTCAGTCTGAGAACTGCAAGCGCGGGCTCACTGGCGAGCACGGGAATAGGTGGCCCTGATGACCGCCTTCTTCCGCCAGGACCTGGCCAACGACCAGATCGCCGTACCGGATCGACTCCAAGCCTGGATCGACTTCCTCTATGAGCGGTACCCGCTGGGCTCTTCGGACATCACGAGCGGTTACGCCTCCCGCATCATCTGGGACATCCCAGTGCCGTGGGAGGCCCTGCGCGGCAGCTTCCTGGCTCGGGAGGGTCGCATTGGCGTCTTCGACCCGCCGAACCTGCGAGAGCTGGGGTGGGACCCGCTCTACGCGGGCGCCTTCCGCGTCCCCGTCAACCGTCTCCACGCCGGAGCCCCGATCCCCACGGGCTACCGGGACACTGTCGGGTTCCTGTCGACTGGGACCTGGGGCGGTCAGTCCTGCTTCGTCGTTCCGGACGGGGACGGTGAGCGAGTCGCGGTTGTCTCGATGGAGAGCGGCCCGTCCGGCATGAACGCCGAAACCCTCTCCACGATGGACCTTCCAGCTGGAGTTGTCCCGCTCCACGCCCTCACGGACCAAGCTGTACTGACTGGATCCGGCACCCAGGCCCGGGTGTACGTCCTGGCGAAGGACACGAACGAGAGCGACCAGGCTGTCGTCTACATCTCCGACCCTTCCGGCACCCCCATCGAAGTGGGCCGGATCACGACCGCCAGCGGCATGGAGCGGATGCTCAAGTACGCGCAGATGGTCTACTTCCACGGCCAGGACGCAGGCACGACTGGTAGGCACAAGGTCTGGAGGCTCAACGTCACGCTGACGAACCTCCAGCAGACCCTAGTGCAGCAGACGCTGATCGCCACGGACGTGGGAGGCCTGTTCGACAAGGAGTTCCTTATCCACCTGGCTCGGCTAGGCGAGGCGAGCGCAGCGCTAGCAGTCAACACCGACCTGATCCTCGATACATGCTTGATGCACCCGACGCAGGACATCACCCCGGCGTCAGAGCCCGTCCTCTTCGTGGCCGCTGAGAACTCCGGAGGCACCACGAACGCCATCTACCGAGAGAGGGGCTTCTGGGAGGGCAACGTCACCATGAGCACTGTGGCCGTCGACACCCCCCTTGGGCTTGGGGCTGACAATGTCAAGTGCTTGCTCCAACACGGGACAAGCATGGTGGTTTTGGGTGATAATGGTACAACCATCAAGTGGGCGGCGTACGACATGGAAGCCTTCAGCCTGACCAACTCGGATGCGCTCTACACGGGCAGCAACGCCGCCGGGACCACCCTGATGCGCGAATCGGCCTGCTCCGACGGCCGCTTCATCTACGCCATGTGCGCTGACGGCAACGTGGCCCGAATCGACCCGGCCGAGAACTCCTTCGAGAAGTTCAAGCCCCACGCCGGATTCGGCGCCAGCGGGCTCCTGGGTGGCAACGTGGTCTTCACGGGCCGCGCCTTGGTGGCCCACGTCGCCAAGAGCGGCACTGATGGCGTCTCCGCAATGATCCGACCGTACTGAGGCACTAGATGGCGACTCCATCCTTCAATTTTGGCGGCCTCTTCCCTGAGGCGGACGACTGGGTCGCGCGCCAGAAAGACAACGCCGTAGCCAGTGATGTCTACAAGGGTACCGACCTCCCTGACGTGAAGGTGAAGGACGGGTCCCTCTACTCTGCCGCGGAGGTCAACCAGCGCAACCAGGACCAAGTTGACCTGAACCTGCGCTACAAGCAGGCCCTCTCGAAGGGGTCCCCGTTCACTCGTGCTGATCGCGCTGGCGTCATGGGCGCCCCCACCGCTGACCTGGAGTCCACCCACGCACTCCAGCGCCAGGGCGTCGCTGGCTCCATCGAGGGGGCTGGCCTCGGTCTCGGCTCCGGCATCGCCCAGGGTGCCGCCCTCCAGGACGAGATCAACTCCATCATGGAGACGATGGACATGTACGGGGCTGAGGGCATCGACGAGATCAAGCTCGGCCAGCAGCTCAAGAGCAACGTCCTGAACATGATGCGCTCCGGCATCGAGCAGGACCGCGCGTCGTCTGTCGCCATCAAGAACTGGAACAACAGCATCGACGCAGAGCTGAGCGGCATCAGCACCAGCCAGAGTGCGCTCTCTGGGGCAGCAGCCGGGGCCGCCCAGGGTGGCTCCGTAGCAGGTCCCGTCGGCGCCGTGGTTGGCGGAGTCCTTGGCGGCATCTTCGGCAGCTCCAGCGCCAAGAAGAAGAAGAAGCGGCTGCAGGAAGCCAAGCGCAACGACAACGCCCTCCCCGTAGACTACGAGGACTACAAGGCTGAGCTTGAGCGCCGCGCCGCTGGCGGGCCGCCCATCACGAAGGGCCAGCAGTCCGAGATTCTAGAAGATGGAATGCAGGCCATCGGAGCCAAGGGCGCCCAGTCCCTGCGGTCCTCGACTGAGCGATCCCTACAGTCCCAGCGAAAGATCCCCGCCCTCCTCCAGCGGAACGCAGAGATGGTCAACCGCACCGTGACGGACGCCCGACGCCGCCTCGACCAGGGCACCTCCAGCGCCGTCACGAAGATCGGCAAGGGCGAGCAGAGCGCCGCACTCGGCCTCCAGCAGGCGGACCTCGCCTCTCAGCGCGCAGCCGAGGTCGGAGTGAGCCCAGCCCTTGATAAGAGTCCCTCCTGGGCTGACACGCTCTTCACGGCTGGCTCCACCGCCCTGGGTCTCTACGGGCAGTTCAAGCCGCAGGACATCCACGCTAACACCGAGTACGTCGGACCTCACGGTCCGGGCTACCCCTACCCGAACACCGAGCCCGCCGGGCCCCCGGCGCCTTACCGTGGACCGTTCGCATGATTCCATCCCTCGATGACATCTTCGGCCCCGGCGCGAGCGCATACATCGCCCAGATGGGCTCCGCCACGACCCCGTCCATCGGGCTCCCGCCCGCCCGGATGGGCGTCTTCTATTCCGGCCGCATGACTCAGGGGATTGGCGGATCGCCGCGCACGGGCCACTCCAAGGGTGCAGCTGAGACGACTCCGGGGATGGGGGGCGACGTGAAGCCGCCTGGACCTCCGGGCGACAAGTACCCCACGCTCGCTGCCGCAAACGCCAACCGACAAGCCCGCATGCCTGATATCGAGGGGGCCTAGAATGGCACCGCCTTCCAAGATCAAGAAGCCGACCGGAGGTCCCTTCGGTCCCCCGGCCACTCCGCCGCGGGAGCTTGAGGGCCCCCTCATGCCGAACGGTGCGTTCAACATCCCGAAGGCGAGCACGCTCCGCCCGCCTCCGCCTGTCGACTTCACAGCGCTCGCCCAGGCCTCCAGGGCCGAAGAGGTAGCGAACCCGATCATGGGCTCCACCGTGGGTGGCGGCTGGCGGGCCGACGCACCCGTCACGCCGTTCGCCGCATCCGATGACCCAGCTGCCGCAGAGGCCTGGAGGCGCAGGGGTCTGACCGAGAGGGAGCGCGTAGCGGAGGACGCCGGACGCTCCCGTGATAGACGGCTTGGGCTCCCAGCTGGGCCTGGCGACCTGGACATGTCCACGGAGGCGGTACTGTCCCGGGCTAGGGCTGAGCACTCGACCCCCATCGCTCCCAACGCTAAGCCCACCCTCCCCACGGGTGAGACCGAACTCTCAACTGGCGCTGGCAGCACGGAGACGAGTGGCATCCCGCCTGCCACGAACCCCGGGGAAAAGCCGAAGAACGTCGGGGTCGTCCACGACGACAACCGAGCCAGCCACGCCAAGGCCGAAGAGGCCGTTGGGGAGACCGTTGCGGCCGAAGCTCAGAGCTTCCTGAGCGCGCCCCCGACGGACCGCCAGTCCGCTGTCGAGCGCCTGCGCGCCATGTCCGATCAGATCCCCTCCTCGCCTCAGCGCAAGAAGGTGGACGCCCTCCTGGCGAAGTTCGAGTCCATGATGAATGGCCCGAACCTGTCGGAGGACAAGCGCTCGAAGCTCTTCAAGATCATGACCGAGGTCGTGCCCTACGCCATCCTGGCGGGGCTGGGCCGGATGGACGTGATCGAGATGCTGGAGGGCATGAAGCAGGCCAAGCTGGCGGCAGCTCAGGGCGACCGCGACACCAAGATGCGGTCTCTCCTTGGCCTGGCGAAGATCCACGAGGGCCAGGCGGCAACGGACGAAGCCAGCACTCGGGCCCTCCTTGAGCAGATCATGCGCGACGACCGCTTCCAGGACGAGCAGTCCGGGATCGCATCTCGACACGCCGCTGGACTCCGAAGCGCCGAAGGTATCGCCGGAGCACGCGACCGCACTACCCGCGCTGGTCACGACCTAAAGCGCCGTGAGGTGAACGCTTACGAGCAGGCTAGGATCGACAAGATGATCGACGACGAGGTCTCGGGCCGCCTTGAGATCTGGATGGAGAGCGAGAGGAATCGCCTTTCGATGGAGGCCGCCCGGGGCGGCGGGGGTCAGATGGCGCCGTCCCCAGCTGACGTCGTCAAGAAGCGCGCGGAACTCAGAAAGGCAGTCCAAGGGGAGCGCGGCGCTGGCGGCCAGCAGCATGGAGCGAAGTCGGGGCGCCGGGCAGCGGTTCCGGTTTGGGATAGATAATGGCTGGACCGTTCCATCCCGACATCCTGGCTGACATCAGGAACATCGACGCCCAGGAAGCCTCCATGACCTCCAAGGGCACGCTCACGCCAGCCATCAAGGCGGAGATGGACGCCTACCGCCAGCAGCTCAACGACGAGAACTCCCAGTACGTCCTGGGGTACAACCGTCAGGAGACCAAGGCGAAGTACGGGGACCCGCAGCTCCAGGACATCTTCCGGCGCATCACCCCTGGCGAGCGGGACTCATCCGGTGAACTCGTCCACGGCATTAATCCCGAGGGAATGGGCAAGGCTCAGGACCTGACCGTTCGGGCCCTCACGGCACTCCCGGACCTCCTGCCGCCCACGATGAAGCTGGCCGGGGAGTACCAGGCTGAGCTTCTCGGGCAGAACCCGAAAGAGACCTTCCTGCATCGCGGCGGCAGCGCAGCTGGCGACCTCATTGACACGTACGCGCCTACCAACGAGAGCTTCGACGAGGACTACAGCTCCAAGCTGGCGTCCGGCGTTGGCTCCGCCGTTGGCGCGGTCGGACTCGGCGCCCTCACTGGCCCCGCCGCTCCGGCCGCCCTCTTCTTCGGCTCCGCTGGCCACGACAAGCTCGAAGAGGCTCGCGCCGCAGGGGACCCCCACCCGTTCATCCAGTCCCTGGAGGCTGGCACCGCCGAGGGTGCGCTAGAGTACGTCACCCAGCTCTTCCACCTGGGTACCTTCGGGAAGGTCGCCGGGACCAGGCTCGGCCAGGCCATCGGGCGCATCGCGAAGCCGGAACTCGGCAAGGAGGCCATCTCCTCCGTCGTCAAGCGCGTCATGCTCACCTCCGGCATCGAGGAGATGGAGGAGTTCCTCCAGGCGCTCTACAGCGGCATGCAATCCCGCACTGGCGGCGTCACGGGACTCCTGTCAGAGTCCAAGGGCACTGACCCCGACAGCGAATGGCTCCCCGGGTACACGCCGGGTGTTGGCGCTATCGCTGGCGGCGGCATGGGTGCCGTCGCTGGTGCGCAGACGCTCTCAGCCGACAAGGCTGTCCGCGCGGAGAATGAAGAAGCCGCCCGCGTCAGGGCGGAGTACGAAGCCGAAGCAGAGAAGGGCCGAGCCGCCCAGGACAAGGCTATCGGCAAGTTCTGGTCGACCCCCGAGGATCAAGCCCGCCTCGACGGCTACGCGGCACCCATCACGGAGGCCATCAGTGCCCGCGTTGCGGAAGGGGCTGCTGCTGAAGACGTGATGACGGGTGCGAAGCCCGCCGAGGTCTCCCCGGAGGAGATGGAAGCCAGCGTCAAGTACGTCAAGGCCAAGGCCACCGAGGTCCTCACCGCCATCTCGGACATGGCCCCGGCTGAGATGCGCAAGCTCCAGGCCGTCCTCCTGGGAGACGGCAAGCGCTCCATCTCCGCCTACCGCGCCAAGAACGAGCCCGAGTCCGAGGCTCTCGCTGACGCGCTGGAGCACATCGTCACGAAGGAGATCGGAGCAAGGCTGGAGGCTTCCGACGCTCAGTACGAGAAGGACTCCGCTGGCATCATGGGGATGGCCACGGACCCGAACGTGGACCCGGACGCCCTCGAAGAGACCTTCGAGAAGCTGGACGAGAACTCCAAGGAGCAATTCTCCGGCGAGAAGTTCAAGGTCAAGGGCGTCAAGGGCAAGGTCAAGGGCGGGAAGCTGGTCAAGGATACCGTCACCCGCCGCCGCCGCGAGGTGGCCGCCGCAGAGAAGGAGAAGACTCGCCAGGAACACAGCCAGGCCAAGGATGCGATCAGCAATGCAGGTACGCTTTCCGACCTACAGCAGGCCGTCTCCTCTGTGGGTGGACTGCCCATCACCCAGCACCCCGTCCACGGCCCCGCCCTCCAGAAGCTGGTCAACCAGCGCCGCAAGTCTCTCACCACCGCAGAGGCCCGCGCTGCAGCCACCAAGGGCCGCAAGGACCTCGCTACATCCAAGGCGAAGGCCCGTGAGCACGCCGAGGAGCTGAAGAAGACCAGCACCTACGACCTGGCTGAGGCTGCCGCGAACGCCTCCAACGCCAAGACCGCCGCGGAGACGAACAAGGCCGGGGCGGAACGACGCAAGGCTGCGGACAAGCTCGTCAAGAAGGCCGAGGCCAAGGCCGCCAAGGTCGACAAGGCTGAGAAGGAACTCCCCGCCAAGTTCGAGGCCGCGGAGGTGAAGCGCCGCGACCAGGAGAACAGGGAGACCGCCCAGGAACTGAAGGGCGAGATCAAGAAGGGCATCAAGAAGACGAAGAAGGACATTGGGGCCTTCACGTCTGACCTGCGCTCTGCCGCCAAGGGCGTCCGCGCCGACGAGCGCGCCACCAAGGCCGCGGAGGAACGCGAGGCCAAGAAGCAGGCTGCCGCCACCGCGAAGGCCAACGCCAAGTCTATCGCTGCCATCAAGAAGGCATCCGGCAAGGCCGCCCTCGCCAAGGAGGTCGACGCCCTCACCGCCCAGGCGAAGAGGGAGGGAGTCCTCGATGCCCCATTCGGCGATGGCTTCAAGGGCACCGTCGGGCAGTACCTGGCGAAGCGCAAGGAGGCCGTGAAGAAGGCGAATGTTGACAAGCGCAAGGCTAGTGCAGCAGAGACCAAGAAGCGGAATGAGCAGAAAAAGGCCGACGCTGCCGCGGAGAAGGCAAAGCTCGCCGCTGAAAAGCAGGCGCAGGCTGAAATGGACTCCGCCGCGGACATGGCGCTCGCCCACGCAGAGCAGCTCTTCCGCTCCAGGGAGATCCCCCAGACTGAGCTAATCAAGCTGGTCAACATGGTCGAGCCGGGCGACTTGCGCTCGGTCAAGCGCCACTGGAAGCCCTCCCCGGCTGCCCTCGGAAAGGACCTGACCCTGGAGAAGATCCTGGATCTCGTCCAGAAGCGTGCCGCCGCCCTCACTAAGGCCGCCGCCAAGGCCCCTCAGCGCGCCCCTGAGCCTCCGGCCGCCCCCAAGCCGCCCACACCCCCTGCCGTGGTTGCGGAGCCCGCAGAGGCCGCTCCAGAGCCCGTGTCCGTTTCAAACGGGCAGACCGCCCAAGCGGACAAGCCCGCCACCCCCGAGCCCTCAGCGGAAGCCCTGGAGGCGGAAGCGGAGGTCCTGGATCTCGTTGATGACCTCGTGGAGGTCGGGGAGGCCGCAGCGCTGAACGCTATTGCTGATACGGCAACCTACGGTGACCCCGTCGTTGCTGCGATCATCCACGGAAAGCTGGACGAGAGCGTTGCAGCGGGCCTGGAGAACCAGCTTGACACCGACTCCGGTGCGATGCGGGACATGAAGGCTGCAGCCAAGGCCGCGGAGACCCCGACGCTCCAACAGCTCGAAGACGCCAAGCGCACCCTGGGTGTGGCGATCCGGGCCGCCAAGCGCGATTCCACCGCCAGCATGGAGCAGCTGGCCCAGGAGCACAAGGCCGACCAGCTCTGGCAGCGCATCCCGGGCCAAGAGGCCGTCTCCAGCATCGGTAAGCACGCCATCACGGACTTCCACGGGGTCCTGGACAACGCAGAGGCGGACGTCCTGGACGCGATGCCGAAGATCCGTCGCTTCCTGCCGCTGATTGACCGCATGGTGAAGCAGCTGGCGGAGCGCTCTGGAGCATCCCCCGGGACCCGCTTCGGTGGGATCTACGTGCGCTACGGCGCTGCTGGGTTCTTCGAGGCCGACGGCCGGGTCATGTTGAACCTGATGTCTGACGCACAGCTAGCCATGGGCCGTCTGGAACATCAGGGCCTCCATGGCATCTCGAAGACCGAGCTACAGAGGCAGCTGGTCAAGCACTACGCAGACGCACTGTCTGATACCATCGCCCACGAGATCGCCCACGCCGGGACGTCTCAGACCGGGATCATCCCCCACGAGATGGGTGGCACCGACGCGGCCTTCAAGACGCGCCTGAAGCACGTCATGGCCCAGTCGTTCGATCTCAAGGAGGGCCTCCGCAAGGAGATGCTCTCTCACGTCCTTCGCCACCAGGCCGGGTCCGACCCGGTCGGTGAGTCGATCATGGAGGTACTGAATGAAGGAGTCAAATTCCAAAGGAACCTACGCGCTCGCGTCCGCCGAGCCCGCGGTGCAGATCTCTCACCTAGCAGGGCTGCTCGCAGCGGACCGCAGGGCGGTGAAGCCCGTGAAGCACTGGGAGCAGGCCGTGAAGGAGCTGGCCGAGGACATGGGAGTGGACTGGCGCGAGGTGCTGGCGCTGTCGATGGAGATGTAGGCGACCAGTTCGCCAGCGTCACCAAGCCCACCATCGAGGTGGACGGCGTCCAGCGCTCCACGCAGGACTCCGAAGGCCAGCAGATCCACCCAACCGAGGAGGGGGTGAGGAACTTTTGGCGGTGGTTCGGCGATAGCAAGGTAGTCGACGAGCAGGGGCGACCCGTCGTCATGTACCACGGCACGAGGGCTGGTAGCTTCTCTGAACTCTCAGCCGAAGAGTCATACGGTGAGTTTGGAGTTCACTTCGGCAGTCGTGCTGCCGCCGCTGAGTTCGCTGGCCTCGACGGGGGCATGTATCCGGTTTACCTGAGAATTACAGCACCACTGGAGACCACCGATTCCTACGGCAGTCTAAGCTGGGCTGCGAACGGCGTCTCAAGAGCGCTAATGGATGCCCATGGCGCCAAGGATTACGAGATCAGGGAGCGCTTGAGCGTCCACACGGGCAGCCGAGAGGACGTGAAGGCTAGGTACATCGAGGTGCTCAAGGAGTATGGGCACGACGGGATCTCGTACCAGAATGCAGTCGAGGGCGCTGCCAGGCTTAGCGACTCGTACCACAAGTACACCTCTCAGGCCTTCATTACCATAGACTCAGCTCAGGCTAAGTCGGCTATCGGCAACACTGGAGCCTTCGACTCGTCAAGCCGGGACCTCACAGCGTCCCTTACCCCCGACCCGGACTCTGGATCGGACGAAGCCCTCGTCGCTATCTTCGGCACCGACAGTGAGGCTGACATCAAGCGCACCATGGCACCCGGCGCACGCATGGACGCCGCCAGGGAGCGCAAGAAGAAGCGCGTCCTGCGGGAGCTGAAGCAGCCCGGCAAGACCCTCAATGCGCGCCTGAAGGAGACCCTCAACCACGCCGAGGCGATGGTCTACTACGGCCCGAAGGGCGAGCTGGAGATGGAGCGCCGCGAGGACGAGCAGCCCGGCGCTGCCGCCAAGGCATTCCTCCCGATGGGTCAGGTCCTGGAAAGCATGGGCCCCTCCGGCGAGAAGCTGTCCGCCTGGGGCCTCCGTACGATCATGCTGGGCGACAGCATGGCTGGACGCTACCGCAGCGACATGCAGGCAGCCCGCCGCAAGGCCGGGCGCCACTGGGATCCCAAGCGCCAGGAGAAGTGGTTCGGCGTCATCGCCTCCCACCTCGACCTCGACACCCTCGCCAGGGACCTCTCAGGAATGAAGGAGGACTGGGCGAAGGTTGCACTCTCCAAGGTGAAGCAGGCCCGCAAGGACATCGGCTTCAACCCCGTGGACATGGAGTACAAGGAGGCCAGCGGGCGCTTCCACTTCCCCCCGAAGAAGCAGTCCAACGCCAAGATGGCAGCCGCGGCGCATCTGGTCAACGTGTGGCACCACCACGATAACGAGGCGAAGAGCGTCCACGAGAAGGTCGCCCTCAACAAGTCCCACGACCGCCTCCGCGACCCCGAGACCAAGAAGCTGGTCCCGCACTACCCCATCGCGCTCTCCATCAAGGCCCTGGAGAACCGCTACGCCAAGGGTGACACCTCCAAGCCCATCGACCCCTTCGACTCCTACAAGGGGCTCC